>ENA-OPCE01001404-OPCE01001404.1-human-gut-metagenome-genome-assembly--contig:-NODE-1404-length-15198-cov-4.995576_pt1 | contig 15198 bp, 7 predicted proteins | sample MGYA00241247_ERZ501474 | MGnify/ENA primary metagenome ERZ501474 (study PRJEB25962, sample SAMEA2042572) | human gut metagenome | biome: human gut; feature: human-associated habitat; material: faeces... | reverse complement strand
CTTAATATAATACGTGCTTCCGGCATTCCGATGCGCTCAACAGCCTGTGCCGCAGCCACTGCAACCTGCAGTGCATTAGGATCAGCATTGCCTACATCCTCACTGGCACATATCATTATTCGTCTTGCTATGAATTTAATATCTTCACCTGCATACAGCATCTTGGCAAGATAATAGCTTGCTGCATCAGGGTCTGAGCCTCTCATGCTCTTAATAAATGCTGATATTGTATCATAGTGGTTGTCACCCTCTTTATCATATCTTACCGAGCGCTTCTGGATACATTCCTGTGCTGTTGCAAGATCTATATGTATAACTCCATCATCTGATCTGTCTGTTGTGAGTATTCCAAGTTCAATGGCATTAAGTGCATTTCTCGCATCTCCGTTGGATATATCTGCAAGGAATTCCAGTGCATCATCGTCTATTGCTGCATTGTAGCTTCCCATGCCCTTCTTCTCATCATACACAGCACGCTTTATTATTGTCTTGATATCTTCTTTCTCTAGTGGTTTTAATTCAAATATTATTGACCTTGATATTAAAGCTCCATTTACTTCAAAGTACGGATTCTCTGTCGTTGCACCAATAAGAATTATTGTTCCATCCTCAACAAATGGAAGCAGATAATCCTGCTGTCCCTTATTAAAGCGGTGAATCTCGTCTACGAAAAGAATGGTCTTTCTTCCATACATTCCAAGATTGTCTTTCGCCTTGGCAACAACCTCTTCCATATCCTTCTTTCCGGCAACTGTGGCATTAACCTGATTAAACTCTGCACTTGTTGTATTAGCAATTATTCTAGCTAAAGTTGTCTTTCCTGTTCCAGGTGGACCATAAAATATTACTGAGCTAAGCTTATCTGCCTTAATTGCCCTGTAAAGCAGTTTGTCCTTTCCGATTATATGAGACTGTCCTACCATTTCATCGAGTGTTTCCGGTCTTAATCTCATAGCCAATGGAGATTCTGTATTCTTATTGTTTTCACGCATATATTCAAATAAATCCATAACTTATACCTGTTTTAATACATTTGCAATTATCTTAGTTCTGTTCCAAGCCACAATCTTTCAACGTAGCCTATATTGCTGATATCATTTCCCTTCAGTGTATTAGAATAAAGAATATTATCAGCATCATACGCATAGATTCGGTTCTTGTAAAAATATGTTCCCTCTGTATCTGTAACTGCATCTGATTCCAGAATTGCAACAGCTTTGCTCTTAATGTTATCCATATAGTACTGCCTGCCGCCTGAAACATATGTTAAAGCCTTGCCTTTATTATACACTTTAGATAATGAACCTGCATTAACATCTGACGCAATGTCTGTAATCTTGTTGTTATCAACTACTCGAAGCTGTCCTTTCGCATTAACATACACTATCTGACCATCTGATGAATTATATATGTAATTCTTTTCCTTAGTCATAGAATCAACATCCACATACTCACTCACTTTAGTTTCTCTGATAAGTGCTGATGTCATTGATGTACCTGAAATTCTGTATATAAGCGAATTGTCTCTATCAAATACATAATCTGCATCATTGTCTGTCTTCTTGTCTATCTTATACGCAGATGCATCTTTGCATGAGTAATAATATACTCCATCACTCTTAGAATACAGCAATGTATCCACATCTTTTCTTGTATTAAGGCTGTCTGCATTCGCTGTATACACACCTGTCATGTTCTCTGACACCGGCCATAACTGCATAACTGCATCTGCAACTGAAACCGGCTTTTCTTTTTTTTCATAATCATATGTATACAATGAGCCTGCATTAGTAAGACATACTATCAGGTGCTTTGACTCATACACATATGCCTTATTAAGATTACCCTCTATAAGAGTTGTCTGTGCCTCAGGCTGTTTCTTAACTTCTTTGACTCTGCTCATGGCAAGGCTTGTTCCATTAGTAGAACCCTCGTCATTAATAATATTAATATTCGTGTATATAACAAGACCGTCATCAGAGATATACATAATCTCTTTCTGCAGATTATCTTCTGACACAAGAACACATTCGTCCTTACTCCATATGTACATTGAATATCTGCCAGACGAGTTGGACTCATCATATGTTACCGTAACGAAATACTTTCCATTGTCACTCGCAACGCTTAAGATATTCTTACCTGAATCTATCTGTTCCGGCCACTGTGCTGTATAGAAGGTCTTACTGTCTGCCGCAAATATTGCATCACTTTCATCACACACATAATTGCTGTCCAGCCCTGCTATATCATATATCTTTCCGTTGTAGCTTACATAAAGAGCATAATTCTTCTTAGTTGCAAGCTTGTATATTCCAAATGCTGCGACACCAATAAGCACTACTGCTATCAGCACTGCCGCTATCATTTTCATTCTTTTGTTTACTTTATGTCGTGCAATTCTTATCTGTGGCTTTTCCTGATTACCATTCCTGTTGCCACCTGTTTTTCCGCTACTTTGTCCCTGCTTTCTGCTGTCCGCTTTGCTTCTGTTCTGACTCTGCTTCTTACTTTCTGTCTTGTTTCTGCTCTGATTCTTTATCGCCTGCACGCGTTTTGCTAATGCCTGTCCATAGTCACTCTGTGATTCCTCTTTTTTATCAGAAGAAGCAGACCTCTCTTTCAAAGCCTGCTTCTCCTCATATGCTTTTCTTCTGGCAAGATAATCACTGTTGTTAACTAATATAACAGGTCCATCACATCTTGGGCACTGACTGCCCTCATATTCCTGACCACATTTAGTACACAGCATAATTCTTTCCTTTTAATTATCGATTTAAATTCCGTTCTTTTATTAATTAAAATCTGAACTTATCTTCAAAATACGCCTTAAGATCTGCTATCTTTATTCTTTCCTGTTGCATTGTATCTCTGTCTCTTACAGTTACAGCACCATCTTCTTCTGAATCGAAATCATATGTGATACAGAATGGAGTACCAATCTCATCCTGTCTTCTGTATCTCTTTCCAATATTACCTCTGTCATCAAACTCACAATTGTAATACTTAGAAAGTTCTGCATACACCTTTTCTGCACCTTCATTTAACTTCTTAGAAAGTGGAAGAATACCTATCTTAACTGGTGCTAATGCAGGATGGAAATGAAGAACCGTTCTTACATCTCCGCCTTCAAGCTCTTCCTCATCATAAGCTGAGCAAAGGAATGCTAATGTTACACGATCCGCACCAAGTGAAGGCTCAATAACATATGGTATATACTTCTCCTTAGCTTCATCATCAAAGTATGACATATCTTCACCAGATACTGTCTGATGCTGAGTAAGGTCATAATCTGTTCTGTCTGCAATACCCCAGAGCTCGCCCCATCCGAATGGGAAGAGGAATTCGATATCTGTTGTTCCCTTAGAGTAGAAACAGAGTTCTTCTGGTGAATGATCTCTTGCTCTCATCTCATCTTCCTTCATTCCTAATGCCTTAAGCCAGTCGATGCAGTACTGTCTCCAGTATGTGAACCACTCAAGATCTGTTCCAGGCTTGCAGAAGAACTCTAATTCCATCTGCTCGAACTCTCTTGTTCTGAATGTGAAGTTACCTGGTGTAATCTCGTTACGGAATGACTTACCAATCTGTCCAATACCAAAAGGTACTTTCTTTCTTGATGTTCTCTGAACATTCTTGAAGTTAACAAAGATACCCTGAGCTGTCTCTGGTCTTAAATATACTGTGTTCTTGGCATCCTCAGTTACACCCTGGAATGTCTTAAACATAAGGTTAAACTGTCTTATATCTGTGAAATTGTGCTTTCCACATGAAGGACAGCAGATATTCTTCTCATCGATGAAATTCTTCATCTGCTCCTGTGTCCATCCATCAACTGAACCGCCGAGATCATATGAATTCTCGTCTGCCCAGTCTTCTATAAGTTTATCTGCTCTGAATCTCTCATGACATTCCTTGCAGTCCATTAATGGATCAGAAAATCCACCAAGATGACCTGATGCTACCCAAGTCTGAGGGTTCATAAGAATTGCACAGTCAACTCCTACATTGTATGGGCTTTCCTGTACGAACTTCTGCCACCATGCCTTCTTAACATTGTTCTTTAACTCAACACCAAGGTTACCATAATCCCAGGTATTAGCTAATCCGCCATAGATTTCAGAACCTGGGTAAACAAATCCTCTTGCCTTAGCTAAAGAAACAATTTTCTCCATTGTCTTTTCCATAATAATATAATCCTCCTAAAGGCAACAGCCTGACTACATCGAACTGCATCGGCTGCTACATAATCTTAATCATTTTATAACATTTAGTGCTGATTAGCAAGAGGAATGATGTCTTAATCCTCCCAAGCTCAATATACTTTCACACTTAAATAGCACATTGTATAATTTTTAATGCACTGCCAACATATATGTAATTCAAAAAATATCAGAAAAGCCAGATATATAACAACTTCTGTTATTATACATCCGGCTTATATTATGCATTAATCAATAGTGTTCTTTTTCTTCTTATCTTCATGTATAACAAATACAATTCCTGCTAATGCCATAAACAACATTATACTATAACCTGCTACATTATACACATCAGCTGTCTTTACACTATCTTCTGCCTGTTCCTTATCACCTGAAATGGTTTCATCGCTTTTCTTATTATCATCACCCGTATCCGGTGCTGGCGTTGGATCTGGCGTTGGTGTCGGATCCGGCGTTGGTGTTGGTCCTGGCGTTGGTGTTGGTCCTGGCGTTGGTGTTGGTCCTGGCGCCGGATTATCACTCTTATTAAGCTCTTCATTTTTTGCACTAATAGCACTTAAAAGACTCTGACCTTTTGTTGTCCAGTAAACTGCATCAACTGTAAAACTGCCATCTGAATCTGCTGCTTTTGCTGTAAGTGTTCCATTTTTATCAACAACAAATACCTGCTGTCCATCTGGATTAACGCCCGCTACCCTTGATGGTGCTTTGACAGCCTTTGAGAGTGATATATTCATATTCTGAATCTGTTGTGCAAAAAGTTCTGCTGTTATAAAACCGCCAAGCTTATTGCTATGTGTGCTATCTCCTGCTGACATAACCTGCATACCATTAACAGATTTGCCATTAGCTGCCTTTTCATCTGCTTTGTATGCTTCCTCATACATATTTTTTGTTATCTCAAATCCATCAATAAGCAACACATTCTGTTCCTTTGCAAGCTGTTTAACTGCCTCAACATAGGCGTTATTTTCTGTTACCAGTGTTCCTGTTGTTGTATCTGTTGAATCATGATGTGGTTTGATAGTTCCATCATTTGTATAATAAAGTCTTGATACTGGTGTTACAAGAACCGGTATAGCTCCTACTTCTCTCGCTGTCTCGATATACTGTGTAAGATACCACTTATAAGTACCACCACAATCATACGAATAAAAGCTGTCACCATACTTTGAAGCAAGCGATGATGGTGTTGCCACTTTAGTTCCTGCTGTTACCGGATATATTCCGTTAGCATCTGGTTCTCCAAGTGGTACATATCTATCTTCAAGATATCCTTTTCCATTAGCGCAATCATTGTGACCAAACTGTATAAACAGATAATCGCCTTCTTTAATATTGGCTTTTATCTTATCTAATGATCCTTCATTAATAAAGTTACGGCTGCTTCTTCCTCCATTAGCATAGTTCTGTACCTTAACCTTTGAAGAGTCAAAGAATGTCTGTAAATATTCACCCCATGAACCTTCTGCCTGAGCCTTGCCACTCATATACATACCTGATGCTGAATAATCCTTAACTGTTGAATCACCTGCTAAAAATACATTTACTCCATCTCCAAGTTCTATATCTGTTGAACCCGTTGGATCTTCATATCCTTCCCTTACATATGCATCTGCCTTATAACTTACCGCTTCAGACTTTATTCCGCTTATGTTTTCAGGTACAACTTCAACTTCAATATACTTTCCAATTGCATCTTTTGTGATTTTATATGTATTGTCTACATTGGCGCTTGTTGCTTTTACAAGAGTCCTGTTTCCATCATTATCAACAATATACCAACGGATTACTGATGCATCAGATGCATCATTTGCATTGCCAAGTGAGTATACTACAGTAAGAGTATGTCCTGGATATGGTGCATTGATATCTCCATTATCAACAAGATATGGTGTTTTTTCAAATATCACTGTACTCTCATCAGCAACATAATCCGAAGGTGTCCAGCCAGAAAGATAATCATTCACAACATCTTTCTTTGCAACACTTTCATCTGTTGTAACTCCTGTTACTCTCTTAGAAACATCTACTGCTGTTCCATCTGTATAAACCGAATTATATTCTGTATAACCAGCCTTCTCCGGCTTATTGCCAGACATTTCAAACCAGCCTTCATCTTTAATGTAACTACCATTTATCTTAGTATTAAGGAATGTTACTTTTGCATCCTGACCCCAAGGTCTTCCAAGATATCCTGCACTTACCTCAAGTTTATCACTGCCTGTTATTGTACAGTTTCTAAATACATAGCCAATCTTAGTTGCTGCAGCAGAGGCTGGCTTATGTGCTGTAATATAACCACCTGCAGAGCCAGCACTGTAACCTGCAAATCTAAGCTCACATCCATCAAACACTGCGTTTCCATCACCAAATATGTAATCTGTATTACCTTCTATGCGACAGTTCTTAAAATACATATTAGTTGCAGAATTACCTGTATATAATGTATCCTGGCTTCCAAGGAATGCACAATCTGTAAATTCTACCTTATCAGCTTCTATAGCCATGGCTGTTGCTCTTTCAGTTGCTGCTTTTGATGTAACATCTGTTGAGTAATTTCTTTCTGGAAGCTTCGTATCAGTTGGACTTACGCCATCTTCTATTTCTTCATCTGTTATATATCGGTTAAAAGAAGCTTCAAATGTAATTCCATCAGCACTAAAACCAGTTGCTGTATTTTTAAGCAATACTGAACAACCCCACTTTGAAGCAGCAGCTTTATCATACTTATCATATGCATTTTCAGCATTATAATAACCGGTTGAATCTATGCTGTAATACTCATATCCAATTCCATAATACCATGTAAGAAGTACCTCTTTACCTGATGACTTTTCATCATTAACAAGTCTTACATAAGGAGTTGATATAACAACCTGTTCTCTGTATGTACCAGGAGCAATATGTACAGTAACTCCGTTCTTTTCATCCGGAGCTGGTGTCATTGCCGATATTGCTGATATCGCCTCTTTTACTGTATTAAAATTAATATTTCCTTTTTCTTCATATCCAACATATATATCAGATACTCTTTCAACCTGCTCTTTATCCTTGGTAGATACCATTAAAATATCTTTAGTCACATCAGCATCGCTTACTACTATATGTGTTGTTGTTCTATATCCATCAGCAACAGCTTCGATTGAATATGAACCATTTCTTAACATAACTTCATATCCATCTGTCGTTACTTTTCCTGTATATATATACTTATCATCTACATTCGTAAACTTAACATCTGTAACAGCTGTATTACCATCAAGTCCTGCAAACTTTCCTGCTGCCTTATATAACCTTCTGGCAGAAACTTCAATATCTCTGGAATAGCTTACCTGACTTATTATCTCGCCTCCGCTTAAAACTTCATAATCATTAACTCCGATAAGTTCAACTGTATACTTGACATCAGGTTCAAGTGTAGCTGTAAATGCCTTTTCAGAATCAAGCTTAAGAATCACATCATCTGCTAATGAAGATGAATCAGCCACAAGTTTGACTGATAAATTAGATGTATCATAGTCAGCAGCAAAGCCTGTAACCTTTCCTGTGTATGTATACACTTTCTTCTCTTCTATGCTTAATGTAACTCCAGACTTTCCTGTAAGAGCTTCATCTACTGTTGTCGAAATATTCTTTGTAGCATTCGAAAATCCATATCCTGCTACTCCTGATAATACTGCAGTATAATTACAGCCTGCTGCAAGTGTAGCTGTAAATGTATTCCCCTTTATATCTGCATCATATGTAATACCATTAGCCTCATCCTTAAACATAACCTTATAGCCGCTTAGCTGTGCGCCATCTATTGTTCCACTTACTGCAACTCCAGGTATCCTGACAATTCTGTTATATATAGGTTTTCCTGCTGCTGCATCTGTATATACCTTATATGATCCACTATACTTAGCCACAAATTCATATTTAGTACCCTTGTTAGTAAAGCTGGCTTTTTCTACCTGTTCATTATCTTCACCAAGATATTTAAAAACAAGTGTTCCTGTAGCAGCATTGCTTGATGCCATGTATACAACTATCTTATCTCCTGCTATTACATTGTTAATGGTAACATTTCTTCTTGTCTCTCCTCCTGTACCATTACAGTAATACATACCACCCGCTGTATATCCATCATCATATGCTGTTGTTGCTAAAGCATTGGTTCCATAGTTTTTGCTTGATGTTGAGAACAATCTGTCATTAGCTATATGATTGATAGTAAGATCACCAAATGTTGTCTCTCCAGCAACAAATTTTCCAGCCTGGGATACATTGGCACAACTATCCCAGTCAGAAGCAGTGATATTATTATTATATTTACTAGTATCTGCTTCCTGTACTGCACCCATATCCCATACGTCAATCTTTCTTTTTGACGCATCTGATCCTGCTGCAAATGCAGCCACATCTATGCTTGTTACAAGCATAAGAACTGCACATAAAAGACCGCTAAGACGTCTTTTAGTTATTCTGCGCATATTGACCTCCCTCTGCCATTAAAAGGCATCACTATATTATATATTTGCATGAATATTAATAATTTTTGAAAAACATTTAATATTCATAATGCAATTATATAGTATGAACCAATGTCAAGGTCAATATTTTTAATATATTTAACAAAAAATTGTTTTTATATATGTACATAGTACATAGCACATTATAAAACCGCTGCCATTAATCCTCCCATGGACGAATCCTGTAAGCAGCCCCTATCTCATCACATAGCTTCTGACACTCTGCCTCTTCCTCATGAGATATGGTTGTGTCAACTGTTGTAAGAACAACATTAGGGATATACTTAGTACATTCCTTTGCGAAACTTATCATTTCATCAAATGATTTTTCGCCGAACTTACTTCTTACAAGTGCATTGTATTCATCTTTGTGTGGATTGTTAAGACTGATAGATATTGTGTCAATAAGGCCTTCCATCTCTGGCACAATATCTCTGCCATTAACAAGATTTCCAACTCCGTTAGTGTTGATTCTTGTCTTTTTGCCATATGTTTTCTTGACATACTCAGCAACCTTGATAAGAACATCGAATCTTTCTGTCGGTTCTCCGAATCCGCAGAATACGACTTCTTCATACTCATCCATATTGAACTTTTCAAATTCAGCAATAACCTCATCATATGATGGTTCTCTCTCAAGCCAGAGTCTGCCTGACTCTCCGATTCTGTCCATTGTCTGTCTTAAACAGAAAGTACATGAATATGGACATTTGTTAGTTAAATTAACATATAAATTATTATGAACCTTATATAATATCTCCATTGTAATTCTTCTCCTTTTTACTTCAACGTAGTCAGCAGTTCCTCAAACGGCACACCGTCTGTCAGAGGAATATTCATCTCTATAGCCTTGAGTATGCATTTCTTTATGAATGTAGATGCCTTTCTTACTGACTCGTGGAAATTCACACCATTGACAGCGTCTGCCGCTATTATTGATGCGAATATATCTCCTGTTCCGGAACGCTGTGTTCCAACCTTCATAGTCTTAATAAGATAATCTTCCCTGTTCTTTTCATAGCAGTAATTACCAATATACTGGCCTCTCTGGATTCCAGTTATAACAATCCTGGATGGTCCCATTGCAACAAGCTTCATCGCAATTTTTTTAAGCTCATCATTGGAATAATCCGGTCTGTATGGTTCGTCAGTTATAATACATGCTTCTGTGAGGTTCGGAGTAAGAATATCTGCATATTTTACAAGCTTCTTCATCTCCTGGCATGTCTCATCAGTATATGTCGGATACAGATTTCCGTAATCACCCATAACCGGGTCGATAACAACAATATTATCTTCGGTCTTGAAATTCTTGAAAAATTCTTCAACAATTGCAATCTGATTATGTGAACCTAAGAACCCTGTTACAATTCCATCGAATTTAAGGTTTAGCTTCTTCCACTCTGCCATATAAGGCGGCATATTCTCTGTGAAATCTTTAAAATAAAAACTGTCAAAACCTGTATGATTAGAAAATATCGACGTAGGCATCGGACAGCACTGAATCTTCATTGCTGATATAACAGGCAGCTCAACTGCTATCGAGCAGCGTCCAAACCCAGAATAATCATTAATCGCTGCTATTTTCTTCTGGTTGTTATGAGACACATTATTATCTGTCATATTGGCTCTCCTTTCGTCTGAATGCGGCATAAAATCTTTACCCATTAATATACAAAAAACTGGCATATGATAACATAGCCAGTTTGTGCAATATTTATATGGTCAGTTCTTAAATCGTAAGATTAAGCATTTCCTTTGACTTAAATTCTTTATCAAATACAGTGCTTTCCAGCCGGTTCACTACAAGCCTTAATTCTTCCTGGACTTCTTTGGTAACGGTGAATGAATACAGCCTGTTAAGCTGTGTTGTAACAATATACTGGAGTGTATATACCGTTGAGCCCGAAAGTGTAATTCCATCATATACATTTGCAGCACAATTCTTACAGCATAGTCCGTTTCTTGAATATGAATATACATACAGATTATCTTCTCTTCCGCATTCGTGACATGTGAAGAAATCCGGACATTCACCGTTGACTGCAATCATTCTTATCTCGTATATGAATCTTATAAGCTCATGGCTGACAGCACCTCTGCCCAATGCCTTAAGGGTAATATAAAGCAGATTAATCATTTCTGATGCATCAAGATTCTCCCTGCCATAATAGTCTGCAATCTCAGCAAAATAGCAGGCGTAGCACACAGCATTAAGGTCATTTACCACATTTTCAAAGTACTCCTTAGCTGATGCCTTATACATCGTATATGAATCGCGTCCACGGTACACCTCATACGTTCCAAATATAAAGCTTCTCGTAACACCAATCAATGCGCTGTTAGGCTTTCTCGCACCTTTTGCAAATACCGTTATCTTGCCATACTCCTTAGTCAGTATAACCAGTCTTCTGTCATATTCCCCGACAGGCATGGCGGAAAGTATCATGCCTGTAACAGTAGTAACCTCCGCCATCGCACCCTCCTGTCATGTATATTATTTGTCCTTCTTCTTGTCATATCCGAAGTTCTTAAGAAGAATATCACTGTCACGCCATTCCTTCTTAACTTTTACCCAGAGCTTAAGATTAACCTTCATGTCAAGCTGCTTCTCAATCTCGTATCTCGCATTAGTTCCGATTTTCTTAAGCATTTCACCACCCTTGCCGATAATAATTCCTTTATGGGAATCTCTTTCGCATATGATAGTAGCGTCGATATCTGTAATAGGACCTCTTGCATTTCTTCTTTCCTTGAAGCTGTCAATAACAACCGCGATTCCGTGTGGAATCTCATCATTTAATGCATGAAGTGCCTTCTCTCTTATAAGCTCTGCAACAATCTGCTTCATTGGCTGGTCTGTTACTGTATCTTCATCATAGTACATCGGACCATAATCAAGATGCGAGAATATAACATCAAGCAGGTCGTCAACATTATTGCCGTTTCTTGCACATACAGGAACAATATCAACAAAATCAAGTTCCTTTCTGTAGCAGTCAATAACCGGTAGAATCTCCTCTTTCTTAATTGTGTCAGTCTTATTGATAACAAGAACTATAGGAGTCTTACACTCTTTAAGCTTTTCAACGATATGCTCCTCGGCAGCTCCAAGATGTGTTGTAGGCTCAACAAGCCAGCATATAAGGTCAACCTCACTGATTGTCTTCTCTGCCGCACCAACCATGTATTCACCAAGCTTGTTCTTAGCCTTGTGGATACCCGGAGTATCAACGAAAACAATCTGTCCACGCTCATCAGTGTATACAGTCTGTATTCTGTTTCTTGTAGTCTGAGGCTTGTTAGAAGTAATCGCAATCTTCTGTCCGATTATCTGATTCATAAGTGTTGACTTACCAACATTAGGTCTTCCTATAAATGTTACAAAGCCTGTCTTAGTTCTTGTGTTCTCTGCCTTAGCACCCCCGGTAATTCCGCTGGCTGCAAGCATCTCATCTAAATTCATACATTATTCCTTTCTATTATCCCTGCACCTTGATAAGTGGCTGTATCTTATCAAAAAGCTCACTCTCTTTATTAATTTCCTTGCTGCTTCCCACAACGCAGAAATAATTCTCATCCATCGCACATCTTACAAGTGGAGCAAGCTCTCTTATTCTTTCTACATTACAGTCAAGAACCTGACCTCTTTCTTTCTTGAGTGACTCGTAATCTGTATTACAGATGTATGCGCCAAATGATCTTGTTCCCTTTGCTGCCGGATTCATAGGTGTATCCATATCACCTATTGTTCCGATTATGAACTTAACCATATCCCTGTCGCTTACATCAAAATGTTCAAGATAGTCTGCTGCATTTTCATATATATCGTTAGTCTTTCTTAAGTTAGGGTCTCTGTAGGAAACCATATACATGTCACCGTTTCTGTAAGAACCGCTCATGCAGCCGTATGCGCCGCCTTTAACTCTTACATTAATCCAGAGATAATCATACGAGAATATAACCTTAAGCACTCTTAATGCTCCTGTGTATTCATATCCTCCATCTCTGAAGTTACCACATCTTGCAACATACTGGACCTGTGAAGCTGAAGTATATCCTGTCTTGACATTTGCAGGTGTGTACTTTCTTTCGCATGCTGGCATGTCCGATTTTTTCAACTCTTCCACATACTTTCCGAAAGCAGGTGCAAATGCATCATATCCCTTATCATCAGCAGTAAAGCTGACAATAATATTCTCTTTGTGGAATATATAATCGACAAGTTTGCTTAACTTATCTGAGATATCTTCCTTAAGTTCATCAAACTGTGAGTCAAGCTTCTGTATAAGCTCATAGAACCCATATCCTCTCATCTCGTTAGAATAATATGCATTTCTTGAGAACTGTGCCATACCTGCAAGCATTGCTGTTGAATGTCCTGCACTTGTCATTGTGCTTTCCATTCTTGACTTAAGCTTCGCAATTATCTCTTTAAGTCTCTTATAATCTGAGAACTTTGTCTTATATATAATTTCATTCATCATATCAAGGACGAACTGGATATTGTCATAGAGAACCTTACCCTTAACCTCATACATGATAGTACATTTGTCAAAATCCTTATTATCTGTGTATATGGCAGCATCAGTTGAGATTCCACCACAGTTAATATTGATTTCATTAGTCAGCTCTGTATATGTGTACTTTTCAGTATCCATAAGTCCAAGAACCGAGCTTAAAAGTCCGATATATGGAAGCAGTTCATCAGGCACATTCTTACAGTCGTAGCACATCATTATATATGCAATTCCATTAGTGAACATATTGTGGTGGATTACATCAACACCACCAGTCTTCTTAGGGTCAATATATAACTTAGCCGGCTCTCTTGTGATATCCTTTAACTCAAGCTGTGGAATCTTCTCAAGATCCTTCTGGCTTGAAGGTGTATCCTGATATTCCTTTAATGCCTTTGTCTGCTTAACAAGCTCTTCCAGTTCTTCCTTGGAAAGTGTTGCCTTATACTTTGCAAGCTGCTCTGCTTCCTTTGCTTCCTTCTCCTCTGCAAGTCCATGCTTTGGAACAAGGCTTAACACTACCTCATGGTTATTACCTATAATATTGTCTTCAATGAATTTCTCAAAGAAGCCATTCTCTGAATCCTTCTTGATTATTTCAAATGTCTCACCTGCCTCAACATGAACAAATGGCTTGTTCTCATCATAAAGCCAGCTGTCCATCATTGTGAGATAATACATAAGTCCCTTTGGATATGGTCCAAAATCAGCTTCTCTGTATTTGAATTCGTAATAGTTGATTCCTGCCTTAACCATTCTCTTGCTAAGACCGTTCTTAACAATATCAGAAAGCGTGTCTTCAACAACACTCACAAATCTGTCTCTGTCACTTTCATTCGCATTCTTAGTAATAATTGAATACACCGGCTGATACACAGAAGTCTCTAACACACTGTACACATCTGTTCCAATTCCGGCATCAATAAGTGCCTGCTTAAGCGGAGCACCCGGTGCCATGATAAGTGCATAATCAAGAATCTGTAATGCAAGATAGCTTACTGGGTCTGTTGATGTTCCGATAACAACATTGTAAGAAAGATAAGTGTTATCCTCCTCTGGCTCATCATCAGTAATCGCATACTCTCTTGTCTCATACTTAGGTGCGTCAAATGCTTTCTGGAAAGTTACCTCGGCATCTATATTGACATCATTCTTATCAAAAGCTGAGAGGTATTCGTTATTAAGATATTCAAGCCTCTCATCAACATCAATATCTCCGTACAGATAGATATAACTGTTCACAGGATGATAATATTCCTTGTGATACTTAATGAAATCTTCATACTTAAGCTGTGGTATAGCCTCAGGGTCACCACCAGATTCATTCTTGTATTCAGAATCAGGGAAGAGTGATACAAATGTATATCTTGAAAGCACATCATCTGCTGAAGAATACACACCCTTCATCTCATTAAATACAACACCATTGTAAATCAGTTCTCCATCCACACTCTCTAATTCATAGTGCCATCCTTCCTGACGAAAGATTTTTTCTTCTTTATAAATATTCGGATAAAAAACCGCATCCAGATACACATGCATAAGGTTTTGAAAATCCTTGTCATTACAGCTTGCCACCGGATAAACTGTCTTATCCGGGTAGGTCATCGCATTTAAGAATGTGTTTAAGGATCCCTTTGCTAGTTCAATAAACGGGTCTTTGACCGGAAACTTATCTGAACCACACAACACCGTATGCTCCACAATATGAGCAACTCCGGTCGAATCCTTTGGCGGTGTCCGAAAACCTATGTTAAACACTTTATTCTCATCATCATTTTCCAAAACTGCCACTCTGGCACCGCTCTTTTTATGGCGGAGCAAATATCCTGTACTGTTTAAATCCGATATTTTGCTTTCTTCAATTAATTCGTATGCGCTGCAATTTGAAACATTCATCGCGACTCTCCAATCTATTCTTTTCTTCTTATTTTCTAT
>ENA-OPCE01001392-OPCE01001392.1-human-gut-metagenome-genome-assembly--contig:-NODE-1392-length-15319-cov-177.116549_pt1 | contig 15319 bp, 13 predicted proteins | sample MGYA00241247_ERZ501474 | MGnify/ENA primary metagenome ERZ501474 (study PRJEB25962, sample SAMEA2042572) | human gut metagenome | biome: human gut; feature: human-associated habitat; material... | reverse complement strand
CATTGTTTACAAATCAGTGGGACCCCCGGCCCCAAAAGTTGATAAAACCATTGTTCCATTGTTTACAAATCAGTGGGACCCCCGGCCCCAAAAGTTGATAAAACCATTGTTCCATTGTTTATTGGCAAAAATCTCGACAGCCCCCCCCCTAAAATCCGGGGGACCCCTATTGTTTATTGTTTATTGTTCAGATGGAAAAAATCCCAAATCATTGATAATCAATCACTTAAATTATAACAGCAGTAAACAATGATAAACAATGATAAACAATCATTGTTCCTCTATAATCGATTGAATATCAATGATTTAGGCCCTTGTAAACAATGTAAACAATAATTTAGGAGGAAAACCTGAATAGGAAATATGAGGGAAATTATGACCAATTTAGGAAATGAAAAATCACAAAATAGAGTGCACAGAAACATTGTTTACATTGTTTCTCGAGAGGAGAATTGGGGACCTAATCAATTGAATATCAATCACTTAGGTGAGAAACAATAAGAAATTTTATTGTTTACTACTGGTCAAATATTGTTTATTATGGAAAAAACTGAGAAATTGGGGCTACCCCCAACTGGGAAACTTGGAGTGTTCCGGCGATGGCTGGGGATCTATTCAAAAGAGGAGCGGGAGGTCCTGGACTACGCCCGCAAATTGAAAAAGACAACCATGCAAATAGCACGGGGTCAGCTGATTCTGTTATCCCGTCCGGAATGGATGCGGCACGAGGACTGGGTTGAGGTCCGCAAACTACAAAACAAATTAGAAAGGAGGCGTAGAAAATGATTGCAATTTACCTGTTGGCCATCATCGGCCTGTTCGCGATTTTCGGCGGGATCCGCCAATGGTGGAATAGTCCCAAACGGATATTGAGCCGATCCATCAAGCAGATGGAGAGAACGGAGAGACGGATCCAAAAGTTCAAAAAGAAGTCTTAGGCGAGTAGAATTGGTCCAGTAGAATTGGTAGAGTCAGTAGAACTGACAGAGTCAGTAGAACTGACAGAGTCAGTAGAACTGGTGCCAAATTGGGACTTCTCTCGACCCACAAATACTGGACGGCACTCGCGTATACGAAATTAAAACTCAGCAAGCATGAAAGCAAAACACTTTAAGCAGCTCGGGAAGAACTGGGCTTTGTACTCGGAGATTAATACCAAGTACTGTAATTGGACCCCCTCCATCGCCACGGTCCACGAAGGTATGATTTGGCCGAACGGCATTTCGGTCAAGTTCCTGTGGTTCGGGGTGACCCTCATTCGCGTAAGCGAATAAATTAAAGATCCCCGGGCCAAACGCTCCGGGGATTGTTGTGCAGAAATAAATTTTTAATTTGTATAAGGTTTAATTATATTTGAGGCATGGCACGAAGTACATATAAAATGAGTCCGCTCGCCTATATGGAGGAGGGACAGAAAAGGCGAGACGCCGGAGATTTTGTAAAGCCCACCGATGCGGAGGAGCTTTATTTTGCATTCATTGAGTATTGCAAATTCATGAAGGATAACTATTTCTCCCAGGCTCACAAGAATAAGAATGGCGACGACTGCAGCGTCTACATTTCCCGCCCGATGACCATCGAGTCATTCAGGCTGTTCGCTGGGATCAATCCTGTTGAGTACGGGGAACTCACGGGGGATCCGGTAGCAGCTGCAATTGGTGGCACCATCGAGGACGCCATCAATTCCCAGCAAATTGAGGGAGCCCTGGTTGGCAAGTACGCTGCCAGCCTTATCCAGGTACTTCAAGGACGCAAGACCAATGTCAACCTGACGGGAGGCATTACTCTCGAACAGATAACAGGAATGGAGGTAAAATAAAATGGGACGCCGACTTCAATTTGACACCAAAGGCAACGAGAAGCAGAAGGAAGTGGCTCGGTTATGGCTTGATGACTCGGTCACTGACATTCTGTATGCCGGCACGAAAGGTGCTGGCAAATCCTACCTCGGGTGTTCCTTGATAGGCGGCGATGCCCTCACCTACCCAGAGACATTCTATTTTATTGCGCGTAAGACGGCTGCCGACCTGGTCCGGTACACTATTCCCTCCATCTACGAGGTATTTACCCACTGGGGCATCACGAAGAACTACTACCACTTTAATGGCCAATACAACTTCTTCGAGTTGTACAACAAAAGCCGCATCTACCTCATCGATGCCAAGTATAACCCCAGTGACCCCATGTATGAGAGGTTCGGTTCCATGCAGATGACTCGGGGATGGATCGAAGAGGGTGGCGAGTTTACCCGCGAGGCGAAGACCAACCTCCAGGCTTCTATCGGTCGATGGAAGAATGACGTCTACAAGCTGGCTCCCAAACTCCTCACCACCTGCAACCCGTCCAACAATTTCCTCTACACGGACTACTACAAGCTATGGAAGGAGAACAAGCTGCCTCCTTGGCGTCGGTTCGTCAAAGCTCTGCCCCAGGACAACAAGACTCTCCCAGACACGTACATTGAGGGGCTTCTCCGGAACCTGACCCAGTCGCAGATCGAGCGACTGGTCTTTGGCAACTGGGAGTATGACGATGACCCGAATTGGCTGGTCGACTATGATGCAGTGTGCGACATGTTCAGCAATGAGTTCGTACTCCCGACGGGCAATCGGTTCATTAGCACTGACCTTGCCGGGAAAGGTAGAGACAGTTGGGTGGTTGGAACCTGGGACGGCATGGTCTGTCGGATCCCCATCGCCAAAGGCTTCTCGGAAGGCAAGGAGATGGAGGAGAAGATCGCCAAATTGGCCACCGGTCTGAAAGTCCCCCGGTCCAGCATCGTCTCTGACGCTGACGGACTTGGGTTCTACTTGGAGAGCTACCTGAAAGGCATCCGGGAGTTTCACGGAGGACAGTCAGCTATTGACTCCAAGACGTACAACAACATCAAGTCGGAGTGCGCATTCAAGCTGGCGGAGCTCATCAACAAGCGCCAGATCCACATCATCTGCTCTCCAGAAGTTCAGGAGAAAATCAAGCAGGAGATGACGGTGCTCAAGTCCAAGAACACGAACTCCGCTGAGCAGAAGCGAGAGCTCATCTCCAAGGACACCATGAAGCAGCTCCTCGGAAGGTCACCGGACTTCCTGGACATGCTCATCATGCGAATGATATTCGAGATCAAGCCGAAGGCGACTGGCATGAAGTCCGCCAAAATAATAATCCCCACAAAACGATGATACTGAACATCATAACCCTCATCCGCGACATGGTCAAGATGGTCAATCCTCTGGCCGTCTTTGAGTGTGACCAGGCTCGGATGCTGAACGTCAAAGTGGACACGATGGAGAGGTTTGTTACAGACTCGGACGGCAATCGGACCTCGTCCGACTTCGTCTATGTTGAGGAACCTACCACTGGCTACTACGATACCCCGTACCGGGGCTACCCAACTCAGCGTACCATCATGCAGGTCTACTTCTGCAAGTTTGAGCCGATGGCCAACGATGCCTACAAAGGCGACACGAAGTTCAGCCAGAACTCGCCCACCATCGGACGACTGGAGTTGAAGAATCAAATTGAGGAACAGATGGTCAGGCCTTTCCTCTACTTGCTCAAGACCTCTCAGCTGGTCAAGCAATATCCGGAAATCATGAACACTGTCCGGGTGCTGTACCCGTCTTCCAGGTTTGACGCCAATGAGGTAAGCGTTGGGCTGGAGTTCACCTTCAAACAGGACTGGTGCATTGAACTGTACAAGAACAAGATCTGGCGCCCCCTCCTCGAAGTGGTAAAGCCCGGGTTTGTCTTGTCGGGGCACACTCTATTCTTTGACCGACAGGACTTGCCCATGCCGGTCTATCCCCCAGTCTGGAACCAAGCTTTGGTGAGCGCAGTGGGTTTGCCTCTATTGGCATTCACCATCTCGCAAACAAACAATTTTGTTGGACAACTTACTGTTGATGGGAATGGCGACTTAGCAGTAGATTACCCATGGACCGAAGAGGATGGGTGGAAAAAGTCGAGTGCGACGTATCCCGACATGGAACCCGGCTCTGAGTTCGTCGTTCATGAAATACATATCGATGACATCCCCGAACAGTATTGGAGTCTCAAACATTGCTACATAAAATGATCCAGCGAATCGACATACAAGGCGGTCAGATGACGTTCGGCCAACGCATAGAGCTTGGCCGGATCATCACTGACAAGGAGATGACCGACATTGACAAGATGAAGGAAGGCATGCAATGTCTCGGCGTCAAATGGAGTCTCAGGAACACCTCCGAAATTGTTGAGTACTGGTATGAGATTCTCATGGGCATCAAACACTGGATTGAACGGGAACAGACTGAGCTCAAGTACGAGCCCAGTGCTGAGGAGAAGGCAGCCGGCATTGCTCAATTCTCTTTGGTGGTTGGCGAGATGGCCATCATCACTGCACTGGCCAAGGACTACTCGAAAGACCCGGATGAGATTCTGGAATGGAAATACGGGAAGGTGTACAACCTCCTTTTCACCAACTTGCAGAGTCACCTCTTCCGGGAGCGACTGAACAAGGAACTGGAGCGTAAGGCTCAGCAGAAAGCCAATGCTCGCAAACCCAGAAACAAATGGCGGTAGGACTGGAACAGATATTGGCTGAGGGTCTCACCCGGATGAGGGACGAGATCATCCGGGCATCACAGGACGCCGGGCAGGAAGCCTCCGGCAGAACCTATGCTCAGATAACAGTCCAGACGGGACGAGAAGGGGAAACAGTTTGGGGAACGATCGAAGCTCCAAACTACTTCTACACTCTCATCCGGGGACGAGGTCCTGGAAAGATCCCCGCCAATTTGGGACAGATCATCATGGAGTGGGCAAAGCTCAAAGGCATCACATTCTCGGATCCCAAGGACCTGGTCCGGTTCGGAAATGCCACTGCATGGAAGATAAAACGAGAAGGCTCAGAGCTTTACCGCAATCACATTTACGTTGACTTGGTCGACACTCCCGCTGATAACTTCGAGGAGTACCTGGCTCAGCATTTGGACAAGACAATGGAGGTCCTCATTGAAGAGGCATTCACTCCTGACAACAATATGGACCACGGATATATAATATAACGCGATATGGCAATTACCAATCAACCGACTGAGGATTCTTTATACTCAGCATATTCGCAAATACCAGTTGAGACCGACAACTCAACACCTGGGCTTGAGATCAAGACTCAGAACTTTGACGAGGACAATATGGTCTCGTTGAACATTATAGACAATGAGGCGGTCGAAGTAATTGATAACAGGGGAGGTAGTAGTAACGACTATTCTGTGAAGTTTCCTCTCCGTAGAAAGGTGGTACCCGGGGAATGGTATGCTTTTAGGGTTTCTAGCGGGGCTGCAGTGGGTGCCACTTCACTCACCGTTGCTTTGTTCCAAGCAACCAGTTCGGGGGATCTTACCACTTTGATTGCTAAAACAAATATACCAATTGGTGACAACATGACGTGGAAGGTTCAGGTACCGCGCATTGTTACAGCAGGATCCCCCCGCGATATGCTTGTCATTTTTGCAGGTATTCGAGGAGCAACAGCTGGAGTGAAGGTTATTCTCACAGGTATGAGTTTGGCCTACGGGAATAACTTTGTCGACTATAGACCCAGTCCAGTTAAAGCAGCGAACTCACTAACTGAAAGCATCGACATCTACAGAGACTCGGGATTCGGGACGACGAAGAAATACGACCTCAGTTTCTTGGCAAAAGCCGGATTCGGGGACGGCAGATTGAGAACATATCCGTACATAAACCGATCCATCGGCTTTGCCATTGACTACAGTCTCATATCGGCATATGCTTACAGAGTCATCGGCGAACAAAACTTCAATGTTCGATATGCCTCCCGGGGAGTTAGGGCTCGAGGCTACAACGCTAATTTCACCGAGTCAGGCTTAGGACTCGTACTGACTGACCGGGTTCCTGACAACGACAGGAATCTGTATGTAAAAAAATACTACGGGTATCCGTACTACGTCACCCTATTCCCGAGAGGGTTTTTGGGGTCACCAAATATCGCTACATCGGTCGACGTTCGGGTTAAACTTTATGATGAGGCCGAAAAACAATTTGATATTTCTACCCGACTCAACATCCCCCTTGTGCACCAATTTGGGACTGGGGTTAGTAATGATGCAAACTACGTAAAACTCAGACTTTCTGGAGGAGCAGACCCTTCTCAAGCATGGAACATCATATTCGTCGATACGGAGATACCTTGCAACCCATTCTACATTCGCTGGATAAACCAGAAAGGCGGATGGGACACTTACATGTTTGAGCAACACAAGAAGTATACGCAGGAGGTTGACCGGGGAGACCAATACGTATTAGCGAATTCCAGAGGCCCCTATGCCTCACAGACGAGAGGCGAGTTAGCTCCGGAGTTTAAGAACATAGTCCAAGCAGGAGCAGAACAGCTTGATGAGAACGACTTCAACTTGCTCAAAGGAATTGCTCTCTCGCCTCTTGTTCAAAGGTACAACTACTCAGTCCAGGCATGGCAACGAGTCCTAGTAAATGACACGGACTTAACTTGGGACACCAAGACTCCCAGGAACACTGTTAGCTACGAGTTCCAGCTTATTGACGAACAAACTCAGTGGTAATATGAACTACGAACTACTCATGAAAGGCATTGACGGCGAGGTCTGGTCACTGGACCTCCCGCTGGATGCTCCTGCGATGAATTACCAGATCAACAATCTGGCGGAGCTGAAAGACAGGAATGCCTCGTACTCCCAGCGGATCAGTCTGCCCAGGACGACCCATAACGAGCAAGCATTCCAATTCAGTTTTGTAGTTGGCTCAGGTTCGTGTGTGCCATACATGAAGTTTCCTTGCCAACTATTCTATGAGGGAGCACTCATATCCCCGGCTGGAGCAGTATTGAACATCGTAGACGTATCAGATACATCGATCGGGGTCCAGATCCTCGGGGCAACCGTTGACCTGTTCGACACACTAAACAACACTGACGCGAAGGACCCCGGGGATGGTATGTTCCTCCTCAAGTGGTACACGGACACAATGGGACAGACTGAGCGATACCTCTCCGGCCCCGGAGAGGTTAAAGTCCTGTACTTTTGGCTGTATGCAACTCTACAAAAGAACCCTAACTTCCCCCCTTTCGCCATGGAGGCAATCAGGCAAGTCGGGGAGTTGGACAAGTTCTACCCCCACCTCAACTGGTATGACTTGGTGACATGGATCTTCGATCGAGCAGGCTACAGTCTCGAGACCGACGTGGACCCCGTCGACCGAGCCGAAATGTTTTTGCCTTGCACTTACCCCGTTTTGGCAGACAACCCCAAGGCTCCGAGAGCATCCGGAATTGGCTGGATCCGGGATTTCACGGTTGGCACCCCCGCCGGGGTGATATGGGAAGGCTCCCCCGGGGTAACTCTCAGTGACCCGGTCGCCGGACGTTTGAATATAGGCCCCAAATCCGGAACATTCAGCTGGATGACTCTATGGGACACGACCATCACGTTTAGATTCTCGTGGTCCAATATTTCTGCCATCCAAAATAGTAGTGTGGCAGTCAAAGTTACCCACTACAAGAACGACGGAACCAGTGCTGTAGTGTTGACAAGGTCCTGGTCAACGGGGTCTTCTGGCAGCGCTTCGGTCGACATCCAGATGGAGGCAGGGGAGCACATACTGGTGTCTGGAACTCTCGCCGTAATCACTAACCCTGTCAGTTCGTTTGACATGAGATTTCCGGTCAGCATTACTGCTCCTCCTGTGCCTGAAACTTCACCAGGGGATAAGCCCCAACCCGGACTAACCTATGACCTCCTGGCCTCTACTGGATTCAAAAGCTTGGGGGACATAGTCAAAGCATTTGTCCAGCTGTTTGGTCTAACCGTCGACGTTAATCCCGTCACAAAGGTAGCAAGAGCATACTCTATTCAGGAGTTTTACAACAGACGAAGTTCGTCCGGGAAGAATTGGTCTGACAAGCTGATAAAAGGAAAGGACACCAAACTTACGTTCCAATTGTCCAGCTATGCCCAGGCCAACGAGATTAAGTTAGAGGATAATAAGGACAACAACGTTACTGACTCGTACAAGTTCAGCATCCCGGACGTCAACCTCCAGCCCACCAAACTCCTGTTCCAAATTGGGTTCTTGGCAGGGCTCAACCAAAGCCTCTATGATGCGGGCAATACAAATAAGATTCATACACTTGCTAACTACCCTATCTGGACCATCAATAGAGGTCGGATGGAGAACGGGGAAGTGACCGAGACGACTTGGGAGTACAATGTTCTAAGTAAGCCGATGGTCGTCCACATAAATAAGTCTGACTATATGCGGCCCGTGGTGAGGGTAGGCTACACCCGTACCCAGGTACGACTATACACGGCGTATTTCAAAAATTTGAATTACTACGTTCCTAAGTACTACGACAAGCTCATCAACAATATACTCAAAAGACCAAAGATCCTACAGGTCCAAATTCTTTTGGACTCGCTCGACATTCAAAGTCTGGACTTGTTCAACCCGATATGGCTGGAAGAGCATGGGTTCTGGTTCTACGTTTCGAAAATAAACAACTTCCAAGCTGGAAAGATACCCAAAGTAGACCTAATACGAATGTGATATGGCCGAAGAACAGAAAAATACAATTTACAACGTCCGTGTAACAGCTGAGGATGCCCTCAAGACGTTAGCCGAATTGAAACTCCGGTCCCAGGAGTTGAGAGACCAGCAGAAGGCTCTCGGCAAAGTAACTGAGGAGAATGCTCAAGAATACTATGCGCTTGACAACCAGATCAAGGCAATCAACAGCGAGGCGAACAAGTACCAGAAGCAAATCCAGAACAACATTAAGCTCCAGAACCAACAGGAGGCAAGTTTAGCAAAACTTAGAACCCAGCTGGCTTTGGACAATGCCGAGTTTGCAGAGCTGGGCAACTCAATGCAGGACGCGGCTCGTAAAGCCGAGCTCGGCAAGCGCATTGCAGAAACCACCGAGGAGCTCAAAGCTCAGGAGGAGGCACTCGGGGACTATCGCCGGTCAGTTGGTAACTACGAGAAGGCAACGGAGAACCTCAAGCAGGAACTCTCCGACCTTACCCAGACACTCATCCAGATGGCTCAGTCCGGGGATACGAGTTCTGAGACGTTCAAGGAGATGATTAAACGAGCTGGTGAACTGAAAGGAGCTGAGGACCTGGTCAATACAGCTATATCCAACGTTGGTAAAGGAACTGAAACCATACAGGCAGTTACCAGCGCCACGTCAGCTTTGACTTCCGTATGGGGCCTTTGGACCACAGCCACTCAGGTACTGGGGAGCGAGAACGAGGAGCTCAATGCTACCATGACGAAGATGATAACCATCATCACGGCTCTTTCCTCTTTGTCTTCTCTCCAAGCAGCTCTCTCCAAGACCGAAGCCACTTATCGAGCTGCATCTAACTTGGTTCAGCTGGTTGGCATCAACCAGACTCTCGCCGAGACGAAAGCGATAGCTGCTAAAAATGCCGTACAAGGAGCTAGCAACATCCTCACCAAAGCAGCAGCAGCTGCCACATGGCTTTGGAACGCGGCTTTGGCTGCCAACCCCGTTGTATTGGTGGCAGCAGCAGTGGGCGGATTGGTGGCTGGAGTGGTTGCTCTTATGAACGCATTTAACAGTAACACGGAAGCTCAAGAGAGAGCAACCCGGGCAATGGAGGCATACAATCGAGCTGCCGAAGCCTCCACGTATGTACTGGATCAGATCGAGACCAAGCGGAACACTCTGTCCAAAGCCGAGGAGATCCGGGGCAAGAGAGAAATAGAAAATCTCAAAGCCAATCATGCCACGTCGGAACAGATCGCCGAAGCTCAGCTTAAAACAGCTAACAAGCTCCGCGAGATTGAGGTGAGTGCAGCTCGTCAAAGACAGATGGCTGCAATGGATGAGTTCGACTCCTTGAAGAAGGTGATTGCAGCCAAGGAGGAGGAGCTCAACACATGGTCAGGAAGCTTGGCCAAATACAAGGAGGCCAAAAAGGAACTCGACGATTTGAAAGGCCGATACCAAGAACTGTTCCGGACAATCGAGAATGAAGGAGCCGCAATTGCTAACTTGGCTCTTGAGACTGCAATAGCCAACCGGGAGGCTCAGCAGGCCATTGCCGATAAGGCTCTGGAGGTTGCTTTGAAGAACTCGGAAGCCATGCAGAAGATCCGGGAAGACGATCTCAGGTTCCAAACAACATTCCAGTCTACGAACATTGCCATCCTGATGGAGTATGAGAAAAAGCTCTACAAGGCAGCTCAGGATGGAGCCCGGGAACGTCTGGCTCTCCAGAAAGCTCACGGCAAAATTACTAATAAGGAGTATCAGACGGCTCTGAATGCCATGGCTCGGTCTGACAAGCAGTTCTACGAGAACCAAGCCAAACAGCTCAATGACTACCTTGCGGGGGTGAGAGCAAACATATTGGCTGTAGCTTCCGGAGGCACAGTCGATATGCAGATTGCTCAGGTTACTCAGAAGTACCAGGACGCCATGAAGGAGCTGGCCAACATTCAGTCTCCCCAGTTCGTGAGAGGTATGAGCGAGGAGGAATACCAGAAAGAGTATGCCGCTTATGAGCAGTTCCTGGTCAACAGAGCCGAACTCGAGAAACAGATCCAACAAAACCTCCAGGACGAAATCAAAAAGATCCGCGAGGATGCTACCAAACAGCAACTTGACCGGTTCAACCAAACTCTAAACGAACAGTATGCCGAGGACCTCTCGAAGGCAGCGGACAACGAAAGGGAGAAGCTGGAGCTCGAGAATGAGATGCTCCAGAAGCAAATCGAAGCCAGGAAAGCTGCCGGGGAGAAAACCTATGAGCAGGAGGCCCAGCTCCGAGCCAACAATCTTCGTCTCCAGCAAATGGACCTCGACAAGGAGCTCGCTCAAGCCGAGTTAAATCACAAGTCCAAGTATGAGATCAGGAAAAGGTATCTGGAGGCAGAGTTGGCAGCAGCTCAAGGAAACGAGGACGCCATTGCTCAGATCCAACTTGAGATGGCTGAGAACGAGGAGGCTTTATGGGAAGAACGGATCGAGAAGCTCCGGGAGTATGCCGAAATGGCATCCGGCTTTGCTAATGCTTTCAATGACTTGGCCAGTGCTCTCGGGGAGCGCCGGGCTCAGGAGGTAGAAGAACAATACAGCCGGGAGGAGCAGGCATTGGCAAACATGTACGCTAATGGCCAAATCACGGAGGCCCAGTACAACGAGAAGAAAGTCAAGATGGAGAAACAGAAGGAGAAGGAGTTGGCCAAAATCGAACGGGAACAAGCTATCCGGGAGAGGGCAATGGGATCCTTCGAGATTGGCATCAATACTGCCATCTCCATCATGGCATCGGCTAAAATGGGATTCCCTTTGGCTATCCCGTTCATTGCAGCAGCTGCGGCTTTGGGAGCAGTTCAGATGGCAGCTCTTTGGGCAGCTCCTCTGCCGAAAGCCGCAAGAGGTAAATACATTGAGGGACCCAGTCATGCCGCTGGAGGAGTGCACATTGAGGCGGAAGGAGGCGAGACCATCATTAACAAGAAGTCGAGCCGCATGTTCCTGCCTCTTCTGTCAGCCATAAACGAACTCGGTGGCGGAGTACCGTTCACTAAAGTTGGATCGGACGGGGGATATGCTATCCGATCATTCGCTGAGGCGTCGGAACCTATGAATCGGCTTGACATGGAGAGGGCAATTCAAAAAGCATTTGGCCAGGTGAGAGTGATTGCTACAATCGAAGATATTCGGAGGGAAGATGCTAACTACGTGCAGATTCAAGACCGGGCTAATTTTTAAATAGTCCAGCACAAATAGTATTTCAATATCTATTAGGAATAATTATATTTGTATCGAAATAATTTGGCACATGATATTCATCAACTTAAAAGGCGCAATTGACTCCGAAGAGAATCGGGTCATGATGGAGCTTTGGGGTGGGACCTCAGAGATCTGCTCCGTGGAGACCTTCCGCCGGGTACTTGATGAACACCCCGACGAACAGGAGGTGTGCATCAACATTGACTGTGACGGGGGCTCTGTTGAGGAGGGCTTCAAGATTTATGACCTTCTTCGCATGAGTGGGAGGACTATATACACAAATATTGTCGGGGGATGCCACTCGATGGCAGTGTGCATCCTGTTGGCAGCTCCGGCAGAGAACCGGTCGGCAAACAGGAATTGCCGGGCACTCATCCATCGGGTATACATGCCGGTCGGGGATTGGCTCACTTCCGACGATGCTCGTAGCATTGCCGAGGAGCTTGCTCTGGAGGAGGAGGCTATTCTTGACGTGTATGTCGAGAGAACAGGTCAGGACCGGGAACGGCTCCGCAATGTCATGCATGAGGAACGCATCCATGATGCCAAATCACTTCTTGACTTGGGATTCATTTCCAAAATCAATTCATACAACACAAACCAAATTTTTAATGCTATGGCAAAAAACGAAAAAAGCGCTTATGAGAAGTTCATGAGCAAGGTCAAGGCATTCCGGAATGGCAAGAAAGGCGCTCCCGCCAATTTTGACTATCTGGATGCTGAGGGTCAGGTCGTTCTCCAGACCGTAGGTGAAGAGGACAATCTGGCCGAAGGTGTAGAGGCAACTCTCGCCAATGGCGAGACGTCGGGCACTGTCGTTCTGGAAGACGGTCGGGTGGTTACTGTCGAGGACAACATCGTCACCAGCATCGAGATGGAGGACACCGAGTCTCTTGAGGACCGCGTTGCAGCACTGGAGGCGATGCTCGACGAGGCAACGAACCTCATCGAGGAGCAGGAGAACGAACTCCGCAACCTCCGTGGTAGCAACTACCGCCCGAAGAACCGCAAGACGGTTCTGCCCGGAGGCAAGAAGCCCGAACCCTCGGCAGCTGACCTCAAGAACGAAGCTCGCGAAAAGCTCCAGAAGGTCAACGCTGCCAAAAAGATTCTCAAGTAGTCAAACTCAAAAACTTTAAGAACTATGGCAGCTAAAAATGGCGGATTTCTTGACATGGACAAGTTCACTTTTTGTGGACGTGTCATTCAGGCAATCTCGGAGATGATTATGGAGGACACCATTCAGGGTCCTGACATCAACTCCATTCACACAGTCTTCCCCGACATCGTCACTAACACTGAGGTGGGTTACATCGGCGAGGGTGGCATGGTCGGCGTGGTCAACACCGGGTGTAACCCGACTCCTCAGCCGTGGAACATCAACACCCGCAAGCTGAAATGGGAGCCCGGCATCTGGGAGATCCTCCTGTCCCAGTGTTACACTGACCTTCAGCAGTCGGCAACTATCTACTCTCTCCGCACCGGCGTCGACATTCCGGACTTCACGGATACGGACTACATGAACATCGTCATTGAGGTTCTGGAGCGCTCCATTATGGACTTCTGGTACCGCCTGTTCTGGTTCAACGACAAAGACGCCAAGAACGTTACCGACAGCGGTATCATTACGGATGGGCTCGACCTGAAATTCTTCACCATCATCAATGGTTTCTGGAAACAGATTACCACCCAGGTTACAGCCAATCCGTCCCAGCGCGGAGCAACAATTACGGAAAATGCTGGGGCATCTTATGCAGCTCAGAAGCTTACTCCGGCCAAGGCAAAGGAGTATATCCAGTCGGTCGTGTTTAGTGCCCCGCTTCTGCTCCGTCAGCAGTCTGACAAGTTTATCCTCGTTACCCAGTCGGTCTACGATGCCTATCAGCAGTCTCTCATGGACGCTTGCTGTCTCGAGTCGGCTCGCTTGGCTCTGCTGAATGGCATGGAGGCTCTCAGCTTCAATGGCATCCCTGTCATCGCAATGCCCATCTGGGACAAGATCATCGCTACGTCGGAAGACACTGGCACGAAGCTCAACAACCCCCATCGAATTCTCTTCACCTCGAAGAGCGTGCTCGGCATAGGTGTTGATGCAATCGACAGCTTCGAGAAGATGCGGATCTGGTACGAATACAAAGACCGCGTAGTCTACGTAGAACTCATGGGTCGGGCGGATGCCAAGCTCACTAACCCGGATCTGTTCTCGGTAGGTATCTAATCCTTAAAAATCTAAGAAAATGGCAGGACTTGATTGTTCTAAAATCAAAACAGGATTCATCAACCAGGTGTGTGGTAAGCCGGCAATCGCCGGCACCACCGCCAGGGTGATTCTCCTCAGCTACTCGGACGTCGACAAGTCGAAGTCTGCTGTAACTAACAACGTTATCTCTTCGCTCATCCTCAAGGCAGGTGCCATTGGTTACGAAGTAGACTCGCTGCCCAACGCAACAGTTGGCTCGGACACCATCAATGTTGGCACGTATATCAAGACCCACCAGCACAACGTGGTTGTCCGGATCTTCAAGAAGTCGGAAGCAGCCAAGAAGTTCGTGAACGGTCTGACCAATGCTCGCGTCATCGCCATCGTCGAGAACAACGATACCGGCGACAACGGGGACACCAAGTACGAGGTGTATGGCTGGGACTCGGGTCTGGAGCTCACCGAAATCACGGTCACGACCGAAATGACCGACGGCGTCGCTTACCAGGTAACTCTGGCCAACGGTACCATCGCTCAGGAAGGTTCGCTCCCGATGAGCCTATTCGACACGGACGAAGCCACCACTGACCTCATGGTTAATGGTCTTCTGACCAAAGGATCTGAATCGTAGCACTCATGACTGACATGCTCGAAAGACTGAGAGCTTACCAATCCAAGTATGGGTCCCTGAAAGGCGAAGCCTATCGGGCCCATACATTGGAATTGGAAAAAAATCCCGCTCTCCATCGAGAAGTAGATGAACTTTCTCGATACTTTTTGAATAAGTCAGTTTCCCGATGCGGCTTCTGCCTGATCGAAGCCGACTTAGCATTAAGACGAATAACAGAACAACAAATGAAAAACGTAGCACACCCCGATTACGAACTCAGAGCAGGTACTCTGCTCCATGACCCGATCAACAAAGAGTTCAGCAAGATCCTCACCCCGAGGAACATCACGGAGGATCTCTGCCTGTACCACATCGCATTCAACAAGGATGCGCTCTCGTACTTCACCCGAGTTCCCGAAGACCTGAACGACCGACTGGAGAAATTCATGTCTCGTTATGGCAAGGAGATGCCGGACAAGGACGTGGAAATCAAAAAGCGTCAGGCTCAGGTCCTGAGCAAGCAGATCGATTCTGTCAAAGCCGAACTCGAAGAGCTGAACAAGAAACAGATCGAGCTGAACGCCAAGCTCGATGAGTACTCCAAAGCCATGGAGGCAATCCATGCCATTCTCGACTCGGCATCCGCCGAGGAGAAGACCGAGGAGAAGACCGAGGAGAAGACCGAGGAGAAGACCGAGGA
>ENA-OPCE01001386-OPCE01001386.1-human-gut-metagenome-genome-assembly--contig:-NODE-1386-length-15392-cov-2.466062_pt1 | contig 15392 bp, 7 predicted proteins | sample MGYA00241247_ERZ501474 | MGnify/ENA primary metagenome ERZ501474 (study PRJEB25962, sample SAMEA2042572) | human gut metagenome | biome: human gut; feature: human-associated habitat; material: faeces... | reverse complement strand
CTTATGCGTTCGCATGAATTTCCTCGCTTTTCGCAATGAGATATGTTATAATGAGCCCGTACTTTTGCAACCATTTTGTATTGAAGACGAGGTGCAAAAAATGGCGGTGTCTTATAAAAAGCTGTTTAAGATTCTCATTGACCGAGATATGAAGAAAAAAGAGTTCCGCGATTTTGTCGGCATCAGCTATTCTACAATGAGTAAACTGGAAAAAGGCGAGAATACAACAGTTGAGGTCTTGGAAAAGATATGTCTCAAGCTCGGTTGCGGGATCGACGACATCATGGAAATTATACCTGACAGTCCTAATAATGGGACAGGGAAAAGTGTAGAGTAATATTGGGGAGGACCAATCAGCAGGATGAAAAGAAAAGAATATAGCGCTGGTGCAGTGAAGATGTCCTTCTGGTTTATTGAATTCCGCAAGGTTGTTCAGCTTCTTCATGATGGAAAAACAATTGAAGAGATAAAAACGCTCGCGCAGAACGAGAATATCTTTGCAGCTCCAACCGCACTGCGCTCTAATCAGATATATAGCACCGTTGCCGGGAGAATAAGATCGTTGGATCAGAGTTTCATTCCATTCTTCCTGTCCGGTGACCTTGCAACACAGAAACTCTATGCATTGATTGCAGCAATGGCGTATGACACACTCTTCTTTGATTTTGTCTACGAGGTCATCCGAGAAAAGATGATCGTCGGCAGCAACGAGCTGACAGACAGTGATGTGCGAGTCTTTTTCAAAGACAAGCAGCAGCAAAACGAAAAAGTGGCCGGATGGACAGTCGCAACCTTGGTTCGCTTGGGGCGTTGTTATAAAACGATGCTCTACGAAGCCGGGGTAATTGATAAATCGAAAACGGCCAGAACAATATTGAAACCAATCTTCGACCCGGAGCTGTCCCGTTGGTTGGAGCAAAATGATATGGCAATCTACGAGAAGGCACTGACGGGGGTGAAGTAATGGATTTAACAGCAAGGCTTGATGCGATGGAGGCAGCAATCAAAAAACCTTCCTTCCGGCAGAGCAGCGGAAAGGCTAATGAGGTCAACTACTGGATTTTTGATTATCCGCCAGAGAAGGAACTGGAAGTCCGTGAGCGGATCGAGTATATGAAGAACAAAAACCAGAAAGGTACTGACGAATATCAATTGGTTGTCTTTGACCTTTACGACATTATCATTGACTTCTTGGAGCGCAAGAATTTTATAGATAAGTGTTACGACTTTGAGAAGCAGCGGGGCTTCGGGCGGATCGTAAAGGCAGTCAGCAACTCCATGAAGGTAAGCGAAAATGACAGCCTGGTTGTTCAGTATATTCAAGAGCATACACCTGAAAACGCCATTGTATTTTTGACTGGAGTCGGAAAATGCTATCCGCTTTTGCGTTCTCATAATGTGCTCAACAATCTTCATCAATCGTACCTTCGCGCCCCGGTGGTAATGTTCTTCCCTGGCACATACAACGAGCAAGAATTGATTCTCTTCAACGAGATTAAAGACGATAACTACTATAGAGCCTTCAGGCTTGTGAAGTAATGGAGGTCGTGCAATGCAAATCAAAGAAATGTTTGCCAAGAAAATCGATAGAGAGATTCAAGGCGTTATAATTGTCGGACAAGGCGAGGATTCCAATGTCTCGCAGGAACTTGAAGAATATGTTGTCACCCGCGAGCTGCAAAAGCATTTTGCCGATTTCTACGCTTCTTATAAGAAGGGCATTGTGGGGACTACCCCAAAAATGGGCGTTTGGATTTCCGGTTTCTTTGGAAGCGGTAAATCTCACTTTTTGAAAATACTCTCCTACCTTCTGGAGAACCGTCAGGTGAGCAGCAAAAAGGCGCTTGACTACTTCATCGACGATAAAAAGATCATCGACCCGATGGTACTTGCCGATATGAAGCTGGCCGCCGAGACCCCTACCGATGTCATTCTGTTCAACATTGATTCCAAGAGCGAGTCTACGGGAAAGCAGAATAAGGATGCCATCGTCAATGTATTCCTCAAGGTCTTCAACCAGATGCAGGGCTTTTGCGGATCTATCCCTCAGGTTGCCGATTTGGAGCGCCGTCTGTCGGAGGAAGGCCGCTATGACGAGTTCAAAGCCGCATTTGAGGAAGAATATGGTGAGCCTTGGGAAGTGTCTCGACAGGACTTTGACTTCATTCAGGACAGTGTTGTAGACGCACTGGTCTCGATGAATTTCATGAGCGAGGCCGCTGCGCGGAACTGGTGCGAAAAGGCCGTGGAGCCGTATACCATCAGCATTGAGGACTTTGCAAGGCGCGTCAAATCCTACATTGACCGCAAGGGAAACAACCACCATGTTGTTTTTCTCGTAGATGAGATTGGCCAGTACATCGGAGACGATTCCAAGCTCATGCTCAACCTCCAGACCGTAACCGAGGAACTGGGCAAGGAATGTATGGGCAAGGCATGGGTCATTGTGACCAGCCAGCAGGACATTGACTCTATCACCAAGGTTAAGGGCAACGACTTCTCCAAAATTCAGGGACGCTTTGACACCCGTCTTTCCCTTTCTTCCGCTAATGTGGATGCAGTTATCAAGAAGAGAATCCTTGAAAAGACGGATGCGGCGGCACAGTCCCTCCGGCTGCTTTATGAGCAGAAGGCGACCATCATCAAAAATCTCATCGTTTTCAACGACACGGCGGAGAAAAAGCTGTATGCCAGTGAAACCGACTTTGCAGAGGTCTATCCCTTTGTTCCGTATCAGTTCAACTTGCTTTCCAGCGTGTTGACCTCCATTCGCACCCACGGTGCATCCGGCAAGCATCTTTCCGGCGGTGAGCGTTCCATGCTGGCTCTGTTCAAAGAGTCTGCCGTCAACATCATGAACGAAGAGACGGGCGTAATCGTACCCTTCCACCGCTTTTATGATGCGCTGGAAAACTTTTTGGATCACAGTCATAGCGGCGTAATTATCCGCGCCTATGACAACAGCTACATCAATCCGGAAAAGAAGGATAAGGATGTCTTTGCCATCAATGTCCTGAAAACCCTCTTCATGATCAAGTATGTGCTGGAGATTGAAGCAAACATCGATAACATCACCAGCCTGATGATTGAGAACATTGACGATGACCGTATCGAGCTGAAAGGCCGCGTGGAGGAAGCGCTGAAGGTCCTGATGCGGCAGATGCTTGTGCAGAAAAACGGGAGCATCTATGTATTCCTGACCGATGAGGAACAGGAAGTCAACAACGAGATCGAAAAGGAAAATGTGGAAACCCCTGTAATCATCAATAAGGTTGCAGAGATGATTTTTGAGGACATCTTTCCCGGCAAGAAATATATCTATCCTACCTTTAATGGACGCTATGCCTTCTCCTTCAATCAGTCCGTCGATGATCGCCCCTATAAGGCAAATCAGAGCTATGATATTGGCGTTCGTATTCTAACCCCGTGGTATGATGGTAGTACCGATGACGCCACTCTCCGCATGATGTCTGGCCAAGGAAAGGAAGTTCTGGTCGTTCTTCCTGATGATGCAGAGTTCCTAAAAGAAATGCAAGCTTATTTGAAGATAGAGGGTTTTCTGCGCAAGAATACCTCTACTCAGTTGCCAAAGTATGAAACAATAAAGCAAGCAAAGATAGTAGAAATGCAGGATCGTAATGCCAACGCAAAGCTCTATCTGACCGAGGCGCTGAAAGAGGCTACCATCTATGTGAACGGCGATGTTGCCCGTGTGAGCGGCAAGGAAGTCGGTACCCGTATCAATGAGGCCATTGGCCGTCTGGTACAAACGGTCTACCACAAGTTGTCCTACATCGACACTCCGATGGGCGAGGCGGAGATCCGCAAGCTGCTCCACACCAGTAATCAGCTGTCCCTTGGACTGGAGGACGGCACCGAGAGCAATGCTCACGCGCTGGACGATGTTCAAGGCTTTATCTCTCTCAATACCCGCAACCATATGAAGACCTCCATGAAGAGCGTGAAGGATCGCTTTATGAAAGCCCCCTATGGATTTGTGGAGGATGATGTGTTTTGGCTGGTTGCCCGTCTGTTTAAGCGCGGAGACCTGACCTTCACCGTCAATGGAGCAACTGTAAGTCTGAACAACAAGACCGAGGAAGAGATCATCGGCTTCATCACCAAAAAGGCGTTTGTGGAGAAGCTGTTGATGGAAGAGCGTACCCGCGTCCCGGATAAGGATAAAAAGGCTGTCCGGGATGTTATGAAGGAGGTGTTCCAGACCACTACTTCGGCGGAGGATGAGGACACCATCATGAAGAACTTCCAGCGGTATGCGCAGAATACCATCTACGAGATAGAGCGGCTGGAGGTTTACTACAAGGAACACCGCTATCCCGGCAAGAAGGTGCTGGAAACCGGCAAGAACCTGATGCTGGCTGTTGTGCAGATTCAGTCTGCCATGGACTTCTTTACGACAATCTCCAAGAAGCGGGATGACTTCTACGACTTTGCCGAGGATTATGAACCCATCAAGGCTTTCTTCGCTGGGGAACAGCTGACCATTTTCACCCGTGCTTTGGATATGCTGGCAATCTACGATGACAGCAAGACCTACATCGTAAACGCCGAGCTGGAGGACATTGTGGCGCAGATGCGCTCCATCGTTGGTCAGGAAAAGCCCTACGCCAACATTCCCAAGCTGCCGGAACTGCGGGAGAAGTTCATGTCCTGCTATGTGAAGATTTTGCAGCAGGAATCCGCCCCTGTCCTTGATTCGATTGATCAGGCGTGGAAGCGTGTTTTGGAGGTGCTTTCCACCAAGGAGTACAACGACCAGAAGTGGACGGCTTACTATGAGAAGTTCCAAGAAATCCGGGATGGAGCTACCCACTGCAACAATGTCTCTACGCTGAGAAGCTATGCGGACAAGGCAGATGCTTTGAAACTCCGGCTGCTCAACGAAATGGATGAGCTTGACCGCAAGCTGGCAAAACAAAAGGCCGAAGAAGAAGCTCGCCGTCAGGCAGAGGAAGCCAAACAGAGTGGAAAGCCTACCCCGGAAGTGCCCGTTGCCCCTGCGCCAGTGAAGATCCGCAAGACGAAAAATGTCTCCATCAAGATGATGACGGGAACGGCTTCTTGGCGTCTGGAAAGCAAAGAGGACATTGATCGTTACATGGGCAGCCTTCGCAAGTCGCTGGAAGCACAACTGGACGAAGACACGATTGTCAATGTGGAGTTTTAAGATAAGGAAGGAGCTGGGCAACCCACGGATATGAAATTTACGATTGGAACCATCTCAAACTCGCTGGATTTGGCTGAGGATTTGAAACTGATAAAAAGCTCCATTCTTTATGCCGACGAAATCGAACTGATTGGAATGGCAGAATATGCACTGTATAAATACCTTCCAAATTGTATCTTTGACGCTCAGGATATAGATGCAATGATCCCAGCTCTCAGATCATTTTTACAGTCCTTGAAACCTGCCGGTAGTGAAGAACTTTTAGGGCAACTGGATTACGCAGATGCACAACTTCAAATACTTACTCCGTATTTGAAAAGGAAAAAGCACAGGTCTAAGCAGGAAATAATTGCGCAGATGAAATTCAAGCAGCTTGAGATACAGTGCCGAGAGCAGTTGAAAAGCGGAATACAGCAGCTTTATATCCATCCCGGAACACAGGAAATAAAAAACTATGTGGATCGGAACATCGTTTCGGTTTACGACTATGATTTTGATGGGTTTGATGCCAACGAGCTTGCAGGAGGATATTTTGCCAATCTGATGAATGCCATGTACAATGGCACAGCCTATCCGCTTTTCGATAAGGCGAGCAGTGGATTGATAGATTCCGTTATTAAAACAAAGCTGCTTGACATCGGAAGGTTGGACGAAAATGTCTTACGCCACGCTGGAATCGCGTCCGAGATACTTATGACCTTGCCAACCTTGGAATCTGCTTCTGTGGATGAATTGCTTTCTCTCAAGAATGAAAACCAAGTTCCGCTTACTAATTTTCGGAAAGCAATTTACGATTTTTCCATGCAGATTCACTCTCTTCCTTGGGATGATAATTTCCAGTATGATTGTCTGCAACTATACAACACTCAAGTTTTGCCGAAGGTGCAGGAAATCAACGAAACCTTAACGCAGACAAGTGTATTGCGGAACTTGGGAAAACGAGCTTTAGCAGACGAGGAACTGAGGAAAAAAGCTGGATATGCTGCTGCGGGTTTAACGACAGCAATTACAACCTCAACAGACCTGTTTGGCGTTTTTAATTCCATAAAGGCCTTTATCCTTGTTGCCGGCATAGCTGCGGTCTCCAAGGAAGCAGTAACGGGGTTCCTCAAGATTGCAGACCTATACAATAAGGCACGAACCGAGGCAACAGAAAAGACAGACACCGCAAGGAAAAATGTGATGTATTATTACTATCTTGCGTCGAAGATTTGATTTTATGGGGAAGGAATGAACCAATGAACAAAACAGCCATAAAAAACTTTGCAATCTGGGCGCGGAACAAGCTCATTGCGGACATCCAGTACCGCGCTGGATTGATGGGGATCACAGCGGACGGCATCAAAGACCCGCTTCCGCAGTCTACCGGGACGATGGAGTTCTATGACATCGGGACTTCTGAGCCGTATGCCATCACCGGCGAGGCGATCCCGCAGCGCAAAAAGCTGGTAGAGATTATCCGCAAGAAAGAAAACGACAGCAGCTACGCCACGGCCTACAAGTACATCTTGGAAGAGGTTGCCTACACCTGGTTCAACCGGCTGATCGCCATCCGTTTCATGGAGGTCAATGACTATCTGCCCTCCCGCATCCGCGTCCTATCCTCCGAGAGCGGCAAAATTGAGCCGGATTTGGTGACAACGCCCTTTGACGCGGAGCTAACTTTCACCCCCGCCGAGGAAGAGACAGTCCTGCGCCTAAAAACCGAAAACAAGCTGGACGAGCTGTTCCGTCTGCTGTTCATCAAGCAGTGCAACGCCCTGAACGAAATTCTCCCCGCCCTGTTTGAAAAGACCAGCGACTACACCGAGCTGCTGCTGAACCTCTCGGTAGTGGATCAGGAGGGCGTGGTCTATCATCTCATCCACGACATTGACGAGGATGATTTCAACATCGAAAAGGGTGGTCAGGTGGAGATCATCGGCTGGCTGTATCAGTATTATATTACTGAGCCTCATAACGAAATCGTCAACATCTATAAAGGCACAGTGAAAAGAGAAGATATTCCCGCTGCAACGCAGCTTTTCACTACGGACTGGGTTGTTCGGTACATGGTTGACAATTCGCTGGGGAAATACTGGATAGAGCGCAATCCTCAGAGTAGTTTACGGGAGAAGCTGGCATTCTTTGTAGCGCCTAAAAATGGGGAAATTAGATTTATTGACGAGAAGGTTGAGCCTCAAGAGCTGACTTTCTTCGATCCATGCATGGGTAGCGGCCATATCTTGGTCTATGCGTTCGATATGCTGATGGAGATTTACACGGAATGCGGATACAACACGCGGGATGCTGCTTCTGAAATCGTTCGTAGCAATTTGTTCGGATTGGACATTGACCCACGCGCCTACCAGCTTGCGTATTTTGCAATTATGATGAAGGCCCGTCAGTATGACCGGCGCTTTCTCACTCGTGGGATTGAGCCTCAGGTGTACTGCCCGAAAAAAGATGAAGATTTGATTGAGTTTGGCTCGCTGGTGAAGGTTGATGAACTTGGAGAAAAACCACAGGAGCCGACAGAGCTGACGCTGTTCAATATGGACTACGAGGCAACGCTAAACGACTGGAATTTCCGCCGTTTGTTAGCTCGAGATTATGTGGCAGTTTGCACTAATCCGCCGTATCTCAACAAATATAATGCTAAGCTCAAGGGTTTTGTAAACGACAAGTACAAAGACTATTCAGGTGATCTGTTCAGCGTATTTATCTACCGGAATTTACAGCTGTGTAAGCCGAATGGTTACTGCGGATTTATGTCACCCTTTGTCTGGATGTTCATCAAAACCTATGAAAAGCTGCGGGAATTTATCATCCGGAGCAGGAGCATCACGACCCTGATACAGATGGAGTATTCCGCCTTTGAGGAGGCAACCGTTCCGATCTGTTCCTTTGTGTTGCAAAACAAAAAATCGGACGAAGCTGGTTTGTACTTCCGCCTTTCTGACTTCAAGGGCGGCATGGAGGTGCAGCGGCAGAAGGTGTTGGAGGCTATCGATAATCCTGATTGCGGCTATTTCTATGAAGCCCAGCAATCTAACTTCTCCAAAATCCCCGGCTCGCCGGTGGCGTATTGGGTGAGCGATAGAATTTTTGACTCATTTTGCCGTAGCAAAGTGGACTCTATTGCGTTTTCAGATGGGCAAATTTTGACAGGGGATAATGAAAAATATCTTCGGATGTTATGGGAGGTAGAGGCAACCGAGGTTCGGAAAGACGGGAAATGGATGCTTCATGCAAAAGGTGGCGAGTTTAGGAAATGGGCTGGTAATTTGGAGTGGGTGGTCAAATGGTCTCACGACGCTATTGAGCATTATAAGCACGACAAAATTGCGCGTTTTCCAAAAGAACACATTTTATTCCGAAGAGGTGTTACATGGAGCCTTGTTTCTACGAATCCAACATTTGGAGCGAGACTTTTGCCAGAATCTCAAACTTTTAATAAAGCAGCAGCAACTGTCTTGTTTTATGATGAGAAATATGTCTTGTATGTGCTTGCATTATTAAATTCGAGTGTGATCAATTATCTCAGCAGAATTATTAACCCAACGCTGAATAACAACATTAAAGATATTTTAGCAATGCCGTTTATCTATGATTCAGCACAAGCACCTCTGATTCTCAAGTATACGGATAATAATATTGAAAGTTCTCAAGCTGACTGGAATGCAGCTGAGACCTCATGGGATTTCAAGCGGCACCCACTCATCCGCTCTATTTCCTGTCTGTCCGATGCCTACGCCGCATGGAAAGACGAATGTGAGCAGCGCTTTTTGCAGCTCAAAGCCAACGAGGAAGAATTAAACCGCATCTTCATCGGCATTTACGGCTTGCAGGACGAGCTGACACCGAAGGTGGCGGACAAGGATGTGACCGTCCACCGCATCTTTGACACCAAAGACGATGTGCCGGAATTCATGCAGGGCAGCAGCTATGTCCGCACCAAGCGGGACGAGATCGTCTCCCTGCTCTCCTATGCCGTTGGCTGTATGTTCGGGCGCTATTCGCTGGATGTGGACGGGCTGGCCTATGCTGGCGGCGACTGGGATGCAAGTAAGTACATGACCTTCCTGCCCGACCGGGACGGCATCCTGCCCATCACCGACGAAGAGTATCTGGAGGACGACATCATCGCCCGCCTGTGTGACTGGCTGAAAGCCGTCTACGGTGCGGACACCTTGGAGGAAAATCTGGACTTCATCTCCGGGGCGCTGGGCGGTAAGGGCAACAGCAGCCGGGAGATCATCCGCAGCTACTTCCTCAAGGACTTTTTTAAGGATCACTGCAAGACCTACCAGAAGCGCCCGATTTACTGGCTGTTCGACAGTGGCAAGCAGAACGGCTTCAAGGCGCTGATCTACCTCCACCGCTACACGCCGGACACCATTGGAAACCTCCGTGTGGACTACCTCCACAAGATGCAGCGGGTCTACGAGTCCGAGATTGGCCGTATGCAGGACATGATCGACCACAGCACCAACGCCCGCGAGGTAGCCGCTTCCACCAAGCGGAAAGAAAAGCTCCAAAAGCAGCTCAAAGAGTGCCGCGACTATGACGAGATGATCGCCCACCTCGCCCTGAGCCGCATCGAGCTGGACTTGGATGACGGCGTGAAGGTCAACTACGAAAAAATTCAAACCGCCAGCGACGGAAAGAAATACGTCGTTTTGGCGAAGATTTGAGGTGAATGACTTTGGGATGGTATGAAGCAATCAAAGATGGCATTGCTGTTGCACAACAAGCGGACAATGTTCCTCTTGTACGAGAACTGATTGATGCACAGAAGCAGATACTTGATCTGGTGGATGAGAATCACAAGCTCAAGGAACAAATCAAAGAAATGCAGACAACAGCAGATATTGCAGGAAAGATTGAACGACACGACGATGCATATATCACGCTTTCTGATGATCCTGATAAACGCATATACTGCTCGTGTTGCTGGGACACGAAAAGAATACTGGTGCAAGGGCAAAAAACGGGTGTGGGAACATATTGTTGCCCATCCTGCGGAACAAATGCGTACTATGACAAAGTGGCCTACGATAAACACCAGAAGGAAGCCATTGCCAGCATTGGGAACATGACTGCTCAAATAAATCGCCGCAGATATTGACATAAGACTCGGATGAAGGAGGTGGTCGAGATGACCGCAGAAGAGATTTTCGCCGGGGAATCCGAAAATGTGGAGTTCAAGAGCGAAATTCCAGCCAAAAGCGAAAAGTATATGAGGACGGTGGTTGCCTTTGCCAACGGCAAGGGCGGAAAGCTGGTCTTCGGCGTGGAGAACGGCACATGGACTGTTACCGGCTTTTCCAAAGAGGAAGTCTTTCAGAAAATGGACGCGATTACCAACGCTATTTTCGATAGCTGCGAACCCAAGATCACCCCAAACATCGCAGTGCAGGAAATTGACGGGAAAGCGATCATCGTGGTAGAGATCATTCCGGGTATGCAGCGCCCTTACTATATCAAGAGTCAGGGCATCATGGACGGCACCTACATCCGCGTTGCCGGTACGACCCGCCATGCGGAGCGGTATCGTGTACAGGAACTCATCATGGAAGGAACCAACCGTTCCTTTGACCAGATGGAACGCGAGCAGACGGTATCTGAGGAAGAGATTGCGGCCTTCTGTGAAAAGATGTACCAGCACGCCCTCAAACTTGCCGAGACAGATACGGCAAGGGAACAAATTCAGAAGGTTGGCAAAAACCAGTTGCTTTCTTGGAAACTGCTGGTGGAGCGCGACGGTGCCTACCACCCCACCAATGGGTATCTGCTCCTGAGCGGCGATACGGCCGAGTTCCCGGATGCTGCCATCCAATGCGCGGTATTCAAGGGTACTGTTCGGGATATCTTCATCACCCGCAAAGAGTTTACCGGGCCGATATACGAGCAGATTGAGGATGCCTACAACTTCGTGTTGCAGCACATCGACCTTGGTTCCCGCATTGAAGGGATTGCAAGGCAAGACTATTACGAGCTGCCCGTTAAAACAATCCGTGAGATGATCTCCAATGCTGTCTGCCATCGGAGCTACCTGACACCGGGCAAAATTCAAGTGGCGCTCTTTGATGACCGGCTGGAGGTCACCTCCCCCGGGATGCTGGACAGTGAAATTACCATTGAAAAGATGAAATCCGGCCTCTCGAAGATCCGCAACCGTGGCATTGCAGCCGCCTTTTCCTACATGAACATCGTGGAGGCATGGGGCAGCGGCATCCCGAAAATGTTCCGGGAAGCTAAGGAATACGGCCTTCGTGAGCCGGAGCTGATTGACATGGGCAGCGATTTCCGCATCAATCTCTATCGGAAAAAGGCGGCTTTTGATCAGAATGGTGTCATTGACCCCAAAGAGCGTGACACCAATGACACCAAAGTTGAACCCAATGACACCAATGAAGAAGCGATTCTGCGCATCCTCCGAACCAATCCGAAAGCGACGCAGAAGGATGTTGTAGAGATGCTGGGTGTTTCCCTCGCCACTGTGAAGCGGCTCATGAATAGCCTTCAAAAAGCTGGCAAGATCAAACGCAAAGGCTCCAACCGGAGCGGGTCTTGGGTAGTCATAGACCAGAAGGAGTAAAGCGGCATGGCAGAAATGAACATCAAACAAATCATAGACCGGCTGAATGCTGAGTTTACCGGCGACACCCGTAAACTCGTCTTTTGGTACGATGACAACGGCGAATTTGTGGAGGATATGCAGAATGTGGAGCTTGAAAATGCCAAAGTCTACTTCTTGCAGCCGGACAACCAGTTTGCCACCAAGCTTTTTCTGGAACGGCAGGACACCACAACAAACTACCTCATCTACGCGCCCTTCCCAAAGCCGGATGTGCGGGACAACCATTTGGAGGACACGCTGCTCTATTCCAAGCGCTTCTTTGCCGACCGCGTTTCGCTGCTCTCGGTGGATTTGGGAATTGACGAGAAGTACAAGCCTATCATCGAAAAGCACATCAAGTTCTTTGCCAACAAGGAGCGGACACAGCGCTTCTATGACCTTGAAATCGAAAACTTCAACGAAGAGAACATCGTCACGGGGTTTCTCTCTGCCATTTGCCGCACCCGTACCTGTTCCTTTGAAGAAGTAATCCGGGTCATGCTGACAGACGGCCAGCTTGCAGACAACAAGTTCCTTTCCGAGGTAGAGAAATACGGTCTGCTGGATGATTTCTGGAAGCTCTGCGAGCAGCATTTCGGCTATACAGATGTCAAGCCGACGCTGGAAAAGCTTATGGTAACGATGTTCGTTACCTATACGGCCAAGTATGTGCAGTCCGGGCTTCCGAAGCCGTGGAAGGCGTTTGTTTCCTACAAAGCAGGAAACATCATCGCCTTTATGGATAACCTGATGAACAACATCCTGTACCGTGGGCGCTATGATGAGCTTTCCGCTCATGTGGCTTCCGGCTTGAATGTCAAGAAAGCATTTTCCGACTATCCGCCCGAGGACTTGGTGAACTGCGATACCTTCCTTGCTGTTGACCAGATCCTCATAAAGTGGATCGTGGCGCGCTTGGTGGCTGAGGATATTGGCGCAAAGCTGGACGATCTGACCATCCCGCAAATCTGCGAGAAACGGAGCAAGATGCACTTTGGCGGCAAAACTGCCGAGTGCTATCAAATGCTCGGCAGCGCTTTCCGGCTCATACAGGCCGGGAATTATAGCTGCCCGGACAGCTTCAAAGACATTCTCCGCCGGTATCAGGAAGAGGACTTCCGGCTGGATTATGAGTACCGCCATTTCTATTTCGCTTACGACCGGCTTGACGATACCGCAAAATTCGAACCGCTGCGGGATTTGGTGGAAAACATCTATACAAACGAATATCTGGAAACCTTGCTTCCTAAATGGAATCAGGCAATCATGGAGGAAGATTCTTTTACGGCGTTGCCATTGCAGCAGGATTTCTATGCCCGCAATCTGAGGAATGCCAAGGAGCGCACGGTGGTCATTATTTCCGATGCTTTGCGCTATGAGGTGGGAAAGGAACTGTTCCTGCGGATGCAGGATGACCCCAAATGTTCGGCAACGCTGGAAGTACAACTGAGCGTTCTGCCCTCCTACACCCGCCTTGGCATGGCTGCGCTGCTCCCACACACAGAGCTTTCGATAACTGACGATTTCAAAGTTTTGATTGACGGCCAGCCCTGTGAAAATCTAACGGAGCGAGAGACTATTTTGCGGAAATACAGCCCGGATAGCGTGTGCGTCCAGTTCGACAGCATTAAATCGCTTAAAATTGCCGACCTTCGCAGCATTTTTACCGGGAAACAAGTCGTGTATGTATATCACAACCAGATCGATGCCAGAGGGGACAAGCCAAATACAGAAGACGAAGTGTTCGTTGCCTGCGAAGAAGCGGTTTCGGAGATTAACGACCTGATTCGCAGAATTTCCACCAGCGCGAATACATACCGGTTTATTGTTACGGCAGACCACGGCTTTATCTATAAGCGGGATAAAATAGCAGAAAGCGATAAAATCGAAGGTATAAAGGGCAAGGCTGCGTTTATCAACCGCCGCTTTGTTGTATCACAAGAGCCGCTTTCCGGGGACGGCATTGCCAGCATAGAAATTGGAAAGATACTGCGTAACTCTGATACAAAGTGGGTGTCTTACCCGATCAGTGACGATGTATTCAAAGTGACGGGTGGCGGGCAGAACTATGTGCATGGAGGCTCATCACCACAGGAAATGCTCGTGCCTGTCCTTAGCATTAAAATGGAACGGGGTCACATGGAAACGCGGAGTGCGGGAATTGCACTGGTGAGCATGGTGCGCAAAATCACCAACAAGATCACCATACTGGACTTTATCCAGTCCGAGCCGGTCAGCGATGTGGTCAAAGCCGCCACCTACCGGATGTTTTTCATTTCCGAGGACAATGAGCGTATTTCCAACGAGAATAGTTGTGTTGCGGACAGCCGCGAGCAGGATGCTGGAAAACGAATGTTCCGCATGAAATTCCAATTCAAGGACAAAAAGTACGATAAGGACAAACAGTATTTCTTTGTAATATACGATGATGCAACAGGGCTTGAGGTGTTCCGTCATCCTGTCATCATGGATATGGCTTTTGCCGATGACTATGGTTTTGGCTTTTAAGCGAAGGCCGGAATAACAGGAGGCGATTCAGATGGTCGGTATGACGGAAAACGAAGATAAAAGAGCTGTCATCAAATCAAAACTGCGCCAGTATTTTGACGGAAAGATCGTGCGCAAAGACTTAACGAAGAAAATCAAGGAAGGGGCAAATGTGCCGGTCTATGTTCTGGAATTTCTTCTGGGGCAGTATTGCAGCTCCGATGACCCTGAGATCATTGAAGAAGGCGTGGAAAGTGTGAAGCGCATTCTTGCGGACAACTTCGTCCGCCCGGATGAGGCGCAGAAAATCCTTTCCATTCTTCGTCAGCGCGGCAGTCATACGGTGATTGATAAAATCACTGTCAGCTTGAATATCAAGAAGGATATTTATGAAGCGGAATTTTCTAACCTCGGTCTGAAAAATATTCCCATTGACGAGGAATACCCCTCCAAATTTGACCGGCTGCTCTGCGGCGGTATCTGGTGCATCGTGCAACTGGACTATGAGTATATGGAGGAAGACAGGAACGGAACGCCGATCAGCATCCGAAAGCTCAACCCCATCCAGATGCCCCATGTGGATATTGAAGAGCTGAAACAGGGGCGGAAAGCATTTACGCAGGACGAATGGATGGATGTGCTGCTGCGCTCCATCGGTATGGAACCGGACTCCTTGACTTACCGCGAGAAATGGCTGCTTCTGATCCGTATGATCCCGCTTGTAGAAAATAACTTCAACCTCTGTGAGTTGGGGCCGCGCAGCACTGGCAAATCCCATCTTTACAAAGAAATTTCACCGAACAGTATTCTTGTTTCCGGTGGTCAGACAACGGTTGCCAATCTGTTTTATAACATGGGACGCAAAACGGTTGGTCTTGTCGGATTATGGGACTGTGTTGCTTTTGACGAGGTTGCCGGTATCAAGTTCAAAGATAAAGACGGCATCCAAATCATGAAAGACTACATGGCCTCCGGCTCCTTTGCCCGAGGCAAAGAGGAAAAGGCCGCGACTGCCTCGATGGTATTCGTTGGAAATATCAATCAGAGCGTGGATGTGCTGCTCAAGACATCTAGCCTTTTTGACCCCTTCCCGCCTGAAATGGGTACGGATAC
>ENA-OPCE01001366-OPCE01001366.1-human-gut-metagenome-genome-assembly--contig:-NODE-1366-length-15572-cov-5.882452_pt1 | contig 15572 bp, 9 predicted proteins | sample MGYA00241247_ERZ501474 | MGnify/ENA primary metagenome ERZ501474 (study PRJEB25962, sample SAMEA2042572) | human gut metagenome | biome: human gut; feature: human-associated habitat; material: faeces... | reverse complement strand
GGAGAAGTTCAACCTAACCGGAGGCGTTTCACTTCATCGTTAGCGGATTAAACCCTACCCCTCAGAAACTCCCGTCCCTGAGAGCTCGCCCCGTCGTCCCCGACGCCACTCCATACCCCTGATTTTCGGTTCATAATCCTTTGATAATATCTAATATATAGATTAATATCCTTTTTACACTATTAAAGGAAATCGTTTGGAGAAGGGTATGACAGCAGTGATTATAATTTTGCGAATGGGATTTTGGGTTAGGGACGGAGATATTCTTAAAAAGTTTTTGATAAAATAGAGATATATAAAAAAGAACGAGGAGTATGAATACTCCCCCTTCCAAATGTTTTCACAACGGAATAATCCTTATTGTGATTTGCTTTCAAATTTGTGTTGACAAATATACATATAAATTTTTATACTATTGTATTTTTCGATAAATTTTTTTATGTTTACATATTAAATATAATAATACCATAAAATATATAGTAGGCATGAAAAACATTTTGGGATTGGATTTAGGCTCGAATAGTATAGGTTGGGCTATTGTAAAAGCATTGAAAAATGAAGATGGAAAGGAAATCTTACAAAGCATAGATCTTGCAGGAAGTAGGATTATTCCTATGGATCAAGCAACTTTGGGCAATTTTGAAAACGGAAATTCTGTGTCTCAAACAAGAGAAAGAACAGGTTACCGAAGTGCTAGAAGATTGAGGGAAAGGTATTTATTGAGAAGAGAAAGGTTGTTAAGAGTGCTGAATTGTATGGGATTTTTGCCAGAACATTATTCTCAAAATATTGATAAATATGGTAAATTCTTTCTTGATAATGAGGTAAAACTTTCATGGAAAAAAGATAAGATGGGAAAGAACGAATTTATTTTTTTAGATTCGTTTAATGAAATGTTGGAAGATTTTAGACACTCACAACCGCAATTATTGTTAGATGGACGTAAAGTGCCTTATGATTGGACAATTTACTATCTCCGTAAAAAAGCTTTGACTGAGAAGATCTCCAAAGAAGAGCTGGCATGGATACTCTTAAATTTTAATCAAAAGCGAGGCTATTTTCAACTTCGTGGAGAAGATGAAGAAGTTCAGGGTAAAAAAATAGAATTTTATGCCTTGAAAGTTGTTCGAGTGGAAGACACAGGAGAGAAAAAGGGAAAGGACACATGGTATAATGTGTATTTAGAGAGTGGTTTGGGAGATACGGATGATTATTGGGTATATCGTAGGGCTAGCAGTGTTCCCATTGATGAGTGGGAAGGGCAAGTTAAAGAGTTTATCGTAACGACAACTCTCGATAATAACGGGAGTCCTCAGATTGATAAAGAAGGAAAGGTGAAGCGTTCTTTTAGTATCCCGAAACCAGAAGATTGGATGTTAGTCAAAAAGAAGACAGAAGTAGATATTAAATCATCTGGTAAAACAGTGGGGACTTATATTTATGATACGTTATTACAAAAGCCAGATCAAAAAATTAAAGGAAAATTAATTCGAACCATAGAACGAGAAAACTATACAAACGAGTTATCTCTAATTTTGGAAAATCAAAAAAAATTCCATCTTGAATTACAAGATAGGGAATTGTATCATCAATGTATAGAATTGCTTTATTGTAAAAATGAGGCACATAAAAGAGTTATTGGAACTTGGGATTTTACTTCGTTATTCATAAAAGACATATTGTTTTATCAACGACCATTGAAAAGCAAAAAGGCTTTGATTGATAATTGCCCGTATGAAGAATCCTTTTATATAGAAAATGGGGAGAAAAAAAGTAAACCAAGGAAATGTATTGCAAAATCCCATCCTCTGTTCCAAGAATTTCGGATATGGCAGTTTATTTCCAATTTAAGGATTTATCAAAAAGTGAAAGAGGTGGACGGCAAATTGCAGTTTAACGTTGATGTAACAAGTGATTTTTTGAGAGATGAAAGCGCTTATGTGGAATTGTTCAAATGGCTTAATGAACGGGCAGAGGTTTCGCAAGAAGATTTGTTGAAGCATTTAGGCCTTAAAAAGACGAAGACGGAAGATACGGTGTCTTTATATCGATGGAATTATGTAGAGGATAAAAAATATCCCGGTAATAAAACTCGTAGTTCTATTTTGAAAAAGTTATTGAACGATGAAAAAGAAGCTCTTTCGGAAGATATAGAATTAAAAATATGGCACTTGCTTTATTCCGTTTCAGCACAGTCTGAGATAGATAAAGCTCTTAGTTCGAAAAATGTGTCAACAAAAGGGATTTATTCTGGATTGAGTGTATATTTTTCCGATGAGACGATACAGAAAATAAAAAATGTGAAACTGGAAAGTGGGTATGGCTCGTATTCGGCAAAGGCTATTGGCAAGTTGCTGCCTTTGATGCGAAGAGGAAAATATTGGAATTTAGAATCTATTGATAATCATACAAAGGAGCGTATCGAAAAGATTCTTAATGGAGAGTGTGACGAGACTATCAGAGCAAGAACAAGAGAAAAATCAATTTCTCTTACCGATATTTCTCAATTCAAAGGGTTACCACTGTGGCTCGCTTGTTATATCGTTTATGATCGCCATTCGGAACTTAAAACAATTAAAAAGTGGAATGGCCCTGAAGATATTGATAAATTCTTGAAAGAGTTTAAACAACACACGTTACGTAATCCTATAGTTGAACAAGTGATTATGGAAACACTTCGTGTAGTTCGGGACATTTGGAGACGAGTAGGTTCCATAGACGAAATTCATATCGAAATGGGGAGGGATATGAAACAAACAGCCCAAGAACGGGCAAGACGCAGTGCTATTATCAGTAGGAATGAAAATGACAATTTACGCATCAAAGCGTTACTCCATGAATTTATGAACCCGGAACTTGGAATTGAAAATGTTCGTCCATATTCTCCTGCACAACAAGAAATTTTGCGTATCTATGAAGATGGAGTGTTGAGCAGTGTTTCTGAAATAGAAGATGAAATAAAGAATATACTGAAAAAATTCAATGAAAGTGAAGAGGGAAAGCGTCCGACCAAGAACGAAATAATTCGTTATAAATGTTGGTTAGAGCAAAAGTATCGTTCTCCCTATACAGGCGAAATAATACCATTAGGAAAATTGTTCACACCAGCCTATCAGATAGAACATATAATTCCGCAAGCTCGTTTCTTTGATGATTCATTTACCAACAAGGTTATATGTGAGGCCGAAGTCAATGCCAAGAAAGGCGATTTGTTGGGATATGAGTTTGTTAAAGAAAAAGGTGGCGAAATTGTAGAATTAAGCGGAGGACGGAACGTGAGAATCTTTTCGGTAGAAGAATATGAAGATTTCGTAAAAGAGCATTATAAAAGTAATAAGCAGAAAATGCAACGTCTTTTGGCCGAGGATATTCCTACTGAATTTAGTCATCGACAGTTGAATGACAGCCGGTATATAAGCAAATATATTCGGAATCTATTATCCAATATTGTGCGTGAAGATGATGAACAAGAATCTGTTTCTAAGAATGTAATCTCTTGCAACGGTGCGATTACCGATAGATTGAAAAAAGATTGGGGTGTGAATGATGTATGGAATCATATTATTTTGCCTCGCTTTGTGCGGTTAGAGGAAATAAGAGCAGATAATGGTGAAAAATTTACAGCCTTTAATCAGGAAGGACATTTGATTCCGAGTATGCCATTGATGTATCAAAAAGGTTTCAATAAAAAACGCATAGACCATAGACATCATGCTATGGATGCTATTGTCATAGCTTGTACCACTCGTGATCATGTGAATTTATTGAATAACGAATGCTCAAATACTCAAAATAATGCTAATAAGCATCAATTGTCAAGAAAATTACGTAGATATGAGAATGTGTCGTACAAACAAGATGGGAAACTAAAAGAACGGGAAGTACCGAAAGAATTTCTAAAACCGTGGGAAGAATTTACAAGAGATGTTGAGTTCGCTTTAAAAAATGTGATAGTGAGCTTTCGCCAGAATCTGAGAGTGTTGAACAAAACAGTCAATTATTTCCAACATTGGAAAGATAATTCCTCCGAAAAAGAATGGAAAGAACAAAAGTCTGCCGATCATTGGTCGATAAGGAAGCCTTTACATAAAGAGACCGTTTCGGGAGAGGTGTTTTTATGGAGAACTAGATTTGTTTCGTTGAGGGAAGCATTGACAAATCCAAAGAGAATTGTAGAAAAAGATTTAAGGTCAAAAATATTAGAGTTGCAGAGTAAAGGCTATGATACTAAGCGAATAAAAAAATATTTCGAGGATAATAAAGATGTTTGGCAAGATGTGAATCTGTCGAAAATAGAGGTGCGTTATTATTCTCGTGAGATAGTAGATCCTCAAACAGAATTACCTAAAAATCGTTATTTTGCAACTCGTTTTGGAAACGATCTTATTAGTTTGTTTAGTGGGGTTTCCAATTTTGAGAAAGCTAAAAAAATAATAGAAAGCATAACCGATACAGGTATTCAAAAGATTCTGTTTAGGCATCTTGAAAATAAAGGTAATGATCCGGTACTTGCATTCTCCCCAGAAGGTATAGATGAAATGAACAGAACAATAAAGACATTGAATAATGGGAAAGATCATAAGCCTATATATAAGGTGCGTATATATGAGTGTAGTACGATGAAATTCCCGTTAGGCTCAGTAGGAAATAAGTCCAAGAAATTTGTTGAGGCAGCAAAAGGCACCAATTTGTATTTTGCTGTTTATGAGAAAGAAGTGGAGAACGATCGTGGAGAGTGCCATAAAGAGCGAACTTTTAAGACTATTCCGTTGAATGATGTTATTCGTAATTTGAAACAAGGATTAAGTATTGCTCCTAATGATGAAAATGGAAATCCTCCGGCATTTATATTGTCTCCGAATGATTTGGTCTATTTGCCAACCAAAGAGGAGTCAGAAACTGATTCAATAAGTCAACCGTTAGATAGAAATAGAATATATAAGATGGTAAGCTGCACGGGGTATCAAGTCTTTTTTGTGCCTGCTTTTGTTGCCGCACCTGTTCTTCAAAAAATAGAGCTCGGTAGTAACAATAAGTCAGAACGAGCCAGAACCGATGAAATGATAAAAGAGAGTTGTATCCCCATAAAGGTTGATAGATTGGGAATGCTAATATCCATAAATGGGAAAGCGGTATGATCAAACGCACATTATATTTTGGGAATCCTTCGTATCTGAGTTTGCGCAATGCACAGCTGGTATTGCGTCTGCCAGAAGTGTCGAATAACGACACATTACCCGATACTTTCAAAAAAGAGGCAGAGCGGACGATTCCTGTCGAAGATATAGGAGTGGTCGTACTCGATCATTCGCAGATAACGATCACGCAAGGATTGCTCGAAGCCCTTCTCGAAAATAATTGCGCTATTATCACTTGCGATAAAAGTCGTTTGCCTGTGGGACTCGTACTACCCCTTTGTGGGAACACGACACAAAACGAACGGTTCCGAGACCAACTTAATGCTTCGTTACCTTTGAAAAAGCAACTTTGGCAACAGACAGTGCAGCAAAAGATTGCCAATCAAGCTGCAATTTTGGAGAGCCGGGGAATTGTAGCCAAAAATATGCGGGCATGGGTGGGCGAAGTCCGTAGCGGAGACATCGATAATATGGAAGCACGGGCTGCCGCCTATTATTGGTCGAGTATATTCCCTCACCTCGATAGTTTTCGCAGAGACAGAGACGGCGATCCCCCCAACAATCTACTCAATTATGGCTATGCTATTCTTCGGGCTGTTGTCGCCCGGTCGCTCGTTATTAGTGGATTGTTACCTACTTTGGGCATACATCATCATAACCGTTATAATGCATATTGTTTGGCCGATGATGTGATGGAGCCTTATCGCCCCTATGTCGATGGCTTGGTCTGTGAAATCATGGAAAGTGGAAAAGACTATTCGATGTTAACGACCGAATTGAAAGCAAAGTTATTGTCTTTACCGGTGGTAGAGGTAGGTATTCAAGGGCGGCGTAGTCCTTTGATGGTCGCAGTCGCCCAAACTACCGCCTCTTTATACAAATGTTTTAACGGGGAGTTACGTAAAATCATCTATCCAGAATTATAATTAATATGGATAGATTCAGCGAATATCGTATTATGTGGGTATTGGTATTTTTCGATTTGCCAACAGAGTCGAAACGGGAACGTAAATTATATGCCGACTTCCGTAAGAAACTGTTGCAAGATGGATTTACTATGTTTCAATTTTCCATTTATGTACGGCATTGTCCTAGTCGGGAGAATGCCGATGTACATATCCGCCGGGTGAAGCTTTCTTTACCGCCGTTTGGAAAAGTAGGTATTCTCTGTGTTACTGATAAACAATTCGGTATGATGGAAATTTTCTATGGGAAGAAAGAGGTAAAGCCACAGGTTCTACCTCAACAGCTCGAACTCTTTTGAAAAACAAAAAGCCGGTTTTTTAACCGGCTTTTTGATGAAATACAACTTTAATTTTTAATTCTAATTGGTTGTGTAATTGTTTGACTATTAAATGACTATACAAATTGGGCTGTATTTAATATGTCAAAGATACAAATTTGAAAGCGAATCACAACGCTATCTCCATGTACTTCCCGAATTAATTGCTGTATTTAATATGTCAAAGATACAAATTTGAAAGCGAATCACAACAAAAATATCGAAGTACATTATAGGTTTAATGCTGTATTTAATATGTCAAAGATACAAATTTGAAAGCGAATCACAACTCAATTTGATTTTCCCATTCTTTTATTCTGCTGTATTTAATATGTCAAAGATACAAATTTGAAAGCGAATCACAACCTTCATAAATATCGAACGCATCACAAGCTAGCTGTATTTAATATGTCAAAGATACAAATTTGAAAGCGAATCACAACACAAGCGAACTAGGGTGTATCATTCTTTTTGCTGTATTTAATATGTCAAAGATACAAATTTGAAAGCGAATCACAACAATAAAATAATATGTTTTTTTCTCATTTCGGCTGTATTTAATATGTCAAAGATACAAATTTGAAAGCGAATCACAACTCCTTTATGGTTGGTTGCTATACCTCTTCCGCTGTATTTAATATGTCAAAGATACAAATTTGAAAGCGAATCACAACGAGAATCGCAAGAAGTGTTGACAAGAGCAAGCTGTATTTAATATGTCAAAGATACAAATTTGAAAGCGAATCACAACTAAGAAAGGAAAATGAAATGGCAACAGACTGCTGTATTTAATATGTCAAAGATACAAATTTGAAAGCGAATCACAACTATCTATAACCATAAATCGCATTGCCCATCGCTGTATTTAATATGTCAAAGATACAAATTTGAAAGCGAATCACAACTAATAGTACTTAGGCTCCGTGGACAGGAGGCTGTATTTAATATGTCAAAGATACAAATTTGAAAGCGAATCACAACGGCCTTCATTCTGGAAACCGCCCACTCGCAGCTGTATTTAATATGTCAAAGATACAAATTTGAAAGCGAATCACAACAAACCGGTCTCACTGAAAAAGAATTCGATCGCTGTATTTAATATGTCAAAGATACAAATTTGAAAGCGAATCACAACCTTGTAGAGGAAATAACAAATTAGGTCAAAGCTGTATTTAATATGTCAAAGATACAAATTTGAAAGCGAATCACAACCCTGAAATCCATTCCTGTATATGACTCTTAGCTGTATTTAATATGTCAAAGATACAAATTTGAAAGCGAATCACAACAACTTAGGGACAATCAAAAGCTATGTGAAGCTGTATTTAATATGTCAAAGATACAAATTTGAAAGCGAATCACAACAGACAGGCGAGGTAGTTCGCCGACAAAGCCGCTGTATTTAATATGTCAAAGATACAAATTTGAAAGCGAATCACAACATTGAGCGAGGATAAAAAAACGGCCCCGCTGCTGTATTTAATATGTCAAAGATACAAATTTGAAAGCGAATCACAACAAGGTCCATCATGTGGCCCAACACTATCTGGCTGTATTTAATATGTCAAAGATACAAATTTGAAAGCGAATCACAACAGTGTGACACCTGGTTTGAATAGGATAAGTGCTGTATTTAATATGTCAAAGATACAAATTTGAAAGCGAATCACAACTGAAATAAACTGACTTGTATTCTTTTCAAGGCTGTATTTAATATGTCAAAGATACAAATTTGAAAGCGAATCACAACGAGTTTAAATATCTTCTTATGTTGTGGCGGGCTGTATTTAATATGTCAAAGATACAAATTTGAAAGCGAATCACAACACCGTCGTCATTCCACTTGAAATACGGAAGCTGTATTTAATATGTCAAAGATACAAATTTGAAAGCGAATCACAACAATAGATTGGTTATTAAGTTCGTTGAGTCGCTGTATTTAATATGTCAAAGATACAAATTTGAAAGCGAATCACAACTATACCGCAGTTCGGTTTGCCAAGTTCTCCGCTGTATTTAATATGTCAAAGATACAAATTTGAAAGCGAATCACAACCACTGCATGGAACGATGTTTCTTGCTATGGCTGTATTTAATATGTCAAAGATACAAATTTGAAAGCGAATCACAACAAGTTCCAAAGTCACGTTCTCCGTGCCGACGCTGTATTTAATATGTCAAAGATACAAATTTGAAAGCGAATCACAACGATTATAGGAGATTGATCGATGAGTGACAAGCTGTATTTAATATGTCAAAGATACAAATTTGAAAGCGAATCACAACTCTCTTTGAGGTATAACCATTAAGGCTATAGCTGTATTTAATATGTCAAAGATACAAATTTGAAAGCGAATCACAACTCCGCTTCATCGCTATAGCGGCAAAAGACGGCTGTATTTAATATGTCAAAGGTACAAATTTGAAAGTGACTCACAACGATGAGGTGCAAACTTTGGCTAAATACTACGTCGTCAAGGCAAATGTTTGTGTATCGAATGGGGTTAAATTAATGCTAACTACTTTGTTTCCAAATTGATACAATAGGGAATGTTAATATACAGTTTCCATGCCTATATCCGAGACTCATTCGGTGTCACACCTATCGCTTTCTTGAATATTCGTGTAAAATGCTGGGAATATTGAAAATCAAGAATGACGGGTTAAATATTGGTACAAGATAGGAGGAAATTTTGACGTGGGCAAGTTGTGGAAGATTGATGTTTTTCCCGACGAGGATGTTCTTCGTGATTGAATTGCCTTTCTTCTCTGACAATCTCTTGGCTGACCAATTTGGAATCGACAAAAGTAAAAGCTGTCGTGACGATGAACCAACTTCCCCGATATAAATCTTCTTTATAAAACAATGTTTCCCTTTTGTGCTTATCGTAAGTATAAGCCATTTCTTTGTTAAACGGTTTGCCAAACTTTTGGATAAACTCATTTTGGCTCATACCTAATTCGACTTGTGTGCCTGAGAATTTACTTACTAATTGGGACGTATAGCAACTACTCAGGAAACATAGACATAGCAACGGAACTAATATCTTGAATTTCATATTGCATTTATTGATTTGGTTTGCGAAGATAAGGAAAATCACGGAGCGGTACAATAGCTGTAAATGCTGTTTAAGAATTACTAAATGAATATGAATTGCTTGTTTTGGATGTAGACAATGGCTTTCTGCTTGGAAAGAATTTCATAATCGATAAGTCCGTCAGCCGTATTTAATATGCCAGAGCTGCAAATTTGAAAGCGAATCACAACCTTAAAGGAGTACGGCTCTTACCAGCAGCAGCTGTATTTAATATGTCAAAGGTACGGATTTGAAATTAAATCATAATTAATTTAGTTGGATTTTAAACTGTTAATTTCTTATGTGTTGAGAATACCACGGATAAATACTATTGAATTACAGTGTTGGTAGGTGTGTTTTGTGTGGAAAAGCGTATCTTTGATAGCTCAATCAAAGGGATAATGAATGTATGGAACCGTTGGGTATTTGTCGTACGGCTTTTTATGTGTCTAAAAAGATCATGTGTGCCGTACTTATCGTATTTTCATTGAGAGGCAGAGCGCAGAGCAGTGTAATGATGGAGAAGGAGACTTGTGCGTTTCTTCAATCTTTGCCTGCGGGTTTACAAAAGACACAGGCCGATGCCGTGCGTCGCGCCATAAACGGGGATTGTACCGCTTTGATATCTGTGCGTAATTCGCGTAATACGAACCCTGAATCGAAAAGTGGGGTAGTGGCAGCGGATATCGGAGGGTGTTATCGTTTGTATCGCCCTGCCGGATTCGATACTATTCCGTTGCCTGTGTTGATTTACTTACATGGGGGTGGCTGGTGTTTCGGGAGTATCAATAGTTGCGCTCATTTTTGTGCGGGGTTATCGTATAGGGCAAAGATTGCTGTGTTGGCCGTGGAATATCCCTTAGCACCCGAACATGCTTATCCTGCCGCCCTCAATGCTTGTACCGAGGCCGTCGCATTCGCTTTCGAGCATGCCGGGGAGTATGGCTTTCTTCCCGATCGGATATCTATCGGCGGAGATAGTTCGGGCGGGAATCTTGCTCTTGCTACGGCTCTTAACCTAATTCTTGCAAAGGATTCTCACTCTTGCCGCATGGACAGTGGAACGATGTGCTCTTCACTTTGTTCGCTCGTGCTGTTTTATCCGGTGACAAAAGCTTGGGCAGACGGTTCGTCTTCGTGGAAAAACTATGCCGAGGGATATGGTCTCGATGCCCAATTGATGGAGGCTTTCAATGCCGCATACATCGGTACAGGAGATGCTCGACAGCCTCTTGTCTCGCCGGGTGTAGCCGATGACGAGCTACTGAAACAGCTACCGCCGACGCTTATCGTCAATGCCGAGCGGGATATTCTTTTATGTCAGGGGAAGGAATTGGCGGCCAGACTTTCCGGGCTCGGCGTTGCCGTGAGCCATACGGTTTTGCCTCATACGGTGCATCTCTTTATCACCGTGCCGGGACAGCCTACGGCATTCGGGGAGTCTGTTCGTTTAGCCGCCGACTTTCTCACGTTAGAGTAGGGGAATCATTCCGTATCAGAGAGGTGGCTTTACAACTATATCGGGATTGAGACTCCTTAGATGATCGATGAATGCTTGCCTCTGTTTGGGAGACAAGACGAGAGTCTTTTTGTCGGCGAAGCGGATTTCTATCCTGTCCATCGATAAGGCCGGTGCGCTTAAACAACTATTGGTTTTCGAGATTTTCGTTATTCGGTCGATCGGGAAGGAGGACGACAAGAATATGCCGCATTTGATGTGCAGCGTGCCGTTGTCTATGGTGTAGCTCGTGTTACAGAATGGGTCGGCAATGAAAGCGGCCGTGACGACCAATAAGGCGAGGGCTATCCAAGAGAATTCGAACAGGAGCGGCAGGTAGGACAGAAGGACAATTGCTATAATGGCGATTAGCAAGCCTTTATCGACCTTTGATTTGTAAACAGTTTTCATTGTCTCGTAGGAGATTAGAATATCCCTCCACCAAGCATAAGGCGCAGTATACCCAAAACGATAGATACGATGCAGAGGGTTTTGCCATTGTCTGATTTGAGAATGGCACAGATGATGAGGAAAATGACCGATATGGGTATGGCCACCCAGTTGAGAAATCCCAATAGGGGAATAAATGCGACAAGGGTGATGAGCAGTGCTACGATACCTAAGAATGTTCCCATTGTTTTATGCTTTTTGTCGATTAACAAATGTATTTTGTGATTTGTTCCGGGGGATCGATGTCTTGTCAATCCATTCGGGTTTTATAGTCGTAGTAGTCGTATTCCCGCCAGATTTCCGCTTTCCCGTCGCTTTTGAGGCAGGCTATGGAGGGGTGGGGGATTCCGTTGAACATGGTTGTCTTGACTGTCGTATAGTGAATCATATCCTCGAATATGATTCGGTCTCCTATTTGCAATTCGTGGTCGAAATGCCAGTCTCCTATATAGTCGCCGCTCAGACAAGAGTTTCCTCCCATACGATAGGCGTATGTGCCGGGTGCGGGTTCTACCGAGCCTCGTATCGCCGGTTTATAGGGCATTTCGAGACAGTCGGGCATGTGACAGGCAAAAGAGACGTCGAGAATGGCTGTTTTGATACCGTGGTTCTCGACTATATCGACTATGGTGGATACTAATGTACCGGTCTGCCAAGCGAACGCACTACCGGGTTCGAGAATGATTTCGAGGCCGGGGTGTCTTTGTTTGAAGCCCCGGAGGAGGTTAATCAAATGTGCGGTATCGTAATCCTTGCGGGTCATGAGGTGACCGCCACCCATATTCAGCCATTTGATATGGGGGAGCAAATGCCCGAATCGGTTTTCGACTTGTGCCAAAGTCTTTTCGAGGTCGTAGGAGGTGGACTCGCAGAGGGTGTGGAAATGAAGTCCTTCCACGCCCTGCGGAAGTTCGGGCAGCTTGTCGGCGGTTATTCCTAAGCGGGAACCCGGTGCGCAGGGATTGTAGAGGTCGGTTTCTACCTCGGAATATTCGGGGTTGATACGCAACCCGCACGATACCCGGTTGCCGTCGGCTACTACTTGGGGGTAAAACCGTTCGAATTGAGTCAGGGAGTTGAAGGTAATGTGGCTGCTGTATTTGAGTATTGTCGGGAAATCCCGCTCGGTATAGGCCGGTGAGTAGGTGTGTGCCGGACTGCCCATCTCCTCGAATGCCAGCCGTGCTTCGTGTATGGAGCTGGCTGTGGAGTGCGGAATATATTCCCGTATGACGGGGAATGATTTCCAAAGGGCATAGGCTTTGAACGCCAGTATAATATTTACTCCGGCGGCTTCTTTGACGGAGCGAATGAGAGCGAGGTTGCGGCGCAATAGTTCTTCTTCGAGAACATAGCAGGGCGATGGTATTTGCGATAGCGTATCGTGCATGACGTATGAAAAATTATTCTATGATTGTGAACTTGGCGAATTTGAGCAGGAGCTGTTTGCGTCCGACGTTTTCAAATTCGACGGTTATTTTGCAGTTGTCTCCCGTATCTTCTATGGCTGTAACGGTTCCGTTTCCGAAGCGGGCATGGCAGATGAATGTTCCTATTTCTACTTGCCCGGCAGCGGTTGCAACTGTGGATTGTGTCGTAGAATGGGTTTCACCTGTGGGTTTAGAGTCTATCTTGGTCAACCGTTTGCCCGGAGACGGAGCAGTGAATGGTCTCGGTGCAGGTGTGCGATCCGTATCTTCTTCGTTCCATCGGGAAGTTTTGCGCGGTCTTTCCGTATCGAATGGAAATCGGTTCCACGATATGGTTTCTCTGGGAGACTCTTGTTTGGTTTGTACCGGCATATCGACGTATCGAGAATCGAGGTCTTTGATGAACCGGCTTGGAGGAGAGGAGACCGTTTGTCCGTTACGATAGCGGGAGAGGGCATACGTGAGGGTGCAGTTTTCTTCTGCGCGGGTGATGGCCACATAGAGCAGACGTCGTTCTTCTTCGATTTCCCGTTCACTGTTTTTACTCATGGCCGAAGGAAAGAGGTCTTCTTCTACTCCAACAATGAAAACTTGTTTGAACTCCAATCCTTTCGATGCATGGACCGTCATCAAGGTTACTTTGTCTTGCTCGGTTTCATCGCCGTTGTCTTGATCTGTCGCCAAAGAAATTTCGGCTAAGAAGTCGGATAGGGAGGTTTGTTCTTCTCTGGCTTCTTCGCGCAGGGCGCAAAATTCACGGACACCGTTCAAAAGTTCTTCGATGTTCTCTTGTCGGCTGATGTTTTCGGGGGTACGATCCGAGGAAATTTCTCCCCAAATACCCGACCGCTTGATAATCGTTTCTGCCAGTTCCGGTGTGTTCTTTTTATCGGCTTCGTAGCGTAATTCGTCTATGAGGTCCTTGAAGGTTTTCAACTTGTTCAATGTGCCGTTGTTAATGGCCAAGTTGTAGCCTATGGGGTCGGAAATCACATTCCATATACTGGATTCCTGCGAGTGTGCCCGTTCGATGAGTTTCGAGAGAGTGGTATTTCCGATTCCTCGTGTGGGATAGTTGATGACTCGTTTGAGCGCTTCTTCGTCATCGGGGTTTATCGTCAATCTGAAATAGGCGATGGCGTCCTTGATTTCTTTCCTTTGGTAGAACGACATGCCTCCGTAGATGCGGTAGGGTATGTTGCGCTTGCGCAGAGCTTCTTCTAATACACGGGACTGTGCGTTCGTGCGGTAGAGGACAGCGAAGTCGTTGTAATCACAGTGAGTCGTGAGACGCATTTCGGCAATACGGTTCGAGACGATAAAGCCTTCTTCGAAATCGGAATAGGCACTTATTACTTGTACTTTGTTTCCTTGTTCTTTTTCGGAGAATACTTGTTTGGGTATTTGTTCCTTGTTCTTGGCGATGAGGCTGTTGGCCGTATTGACGATATTTTGTGTGGAACGGTAGTTTCGTTCGAGTTTGAATATTTTCAATCCCGGGTACTCTTTACTCAGTCCGAGTATATTGTGGATATTCGCTCCCCGGAACGAGTAAATGCTCTGGGCATCGTCGCCCACCACGCAGATGTGATTGTGGCCTTTTCCTAACTGGCTGACGATGAGGTGTTGGGCGAAATTGGTATCTTGATACTCGTCTACCAAGATGTAGGCGAACAGGTCGCGATAGTGTTGCAGCACGTCGGGGTGATCCCTGAAAAGTATATTGGTATTGAGCAGCAGGTCGTCGAAATCCATTGCCCCCGACACGAAACAGCGTTGTCGGTAGATACGGTATATTTCGTGAATGAGGGGCCGTTTCGAACGAGTATCCATCTCGATAAGTTCCCGGTTTCGCGCATAGGCTTGCGGTTCGATGAGGGCGTTTTTCGCATGGGAAATAATCGCCTGCACGGTTGAGGGTTTGTATGTCTTATCGTCGAGTTGAAGTTCTCTGATAATGCTTTTTATAAGCGACAGGGAATCGGAGGCATCGTAGATGGTGAAGTCGTGACGATAACCGAGCCGGTCGGCATTGGCTCGAAGTATGCGGGAGAAAATGGAGTGAAACGTCCCTGCCCACAAGCGTTGAGCTGTCTCTGTCCCTACCAATGCGGCGATGCGTTCTTTCATTTCGTTGGCCGCTTTGTTGGTGAAGGTGAGTGCTAGCAGCCGGTGGGGTGGATATCCCATTTGCAGCAGGTGTGCTATTTTGTAGGTAAGTACTCTTGTTTTACCCGACCCGGCTCCGGCGATAACCAATTCCGGTCCATCGGTATAGAGCACAGCTTCGCGTTGCTGGTCGTTCAGACTGTTCAGAAAATCTTGTTCCACTTTTCTTTTCCTTTGCTTCGTGCAAAGATAGTGTAAAGGGTTAATAGAAACAAGCCTCGGTTTTGTCTGTGCGTTATCTATTTTTTTGAGAATCATACTTTCGTTATCGCAGAATTGGGTTTTATTTCTTCTTTTCAAGTACTGTATTGGTGGTGGCGGAGTTTCTTGGTTCGTCGCTACGGTCGCCGTCGGGGTCTGCGAAACTCGCTCCGCTCGGACAGTCCTCACCCTTTTTCCTCCGTCTTCCTTGCGACTTCACCGCCCGATAAAGGCGGGGATTTAATTCGTGCTTTTGACGGTCTTGAATCTATTTGATACGACATGACGTTTCGCTCCATATTTTGCATTAGCAAAACACAGAGGAGA
>ENA-OPCE01001365-OPCE01001365.1-human-gut-metagenome-genome-assembly--contig:-NODE-1365-length-15582-cov-3.354286_pt1 | contig 15582 bp, 10 predicted proteins | sample MGYA00241247_ERZ501474 | MGnify/ENA primary metagenome ERZ501474 (study PRJEB25962, sample SAMEA2042572) | human gut metagenome | biome: human gut; feature: human-associated habitat; material: faeces... | reverse complement strand
TGCCGCCGTTTGCGGCCACCGCCACTGCCGTATGGCTTTGATGCAGGGCACACACAGTGCAACACACACCGGCACACAGCAGCAAAGCATACAGCCCATAAGTCAACGGCGCACCGGCAGCCGTGACCCGCCCGGTACTGCTGTCCGTAAAAAGGAGGAGCTGAACAAAGCGCAATACCACCGCCGCCCCGGTGATCGCAAAAGTCAGAATCCAAGGGATCAGTTGGGGTCTGGTACGCACTTTTTCGCTCCTCTTTCGTTCAAAATCAGCCCTGAACCTCTCGGTCTGCCGGGGCAATATATGTTCTGGTGTGGGACACGCTCTTGTATGCCGGTCGCATAATTCGGCCGCCGGAAATCAGTTCCTCCAGCCGATGCGCACACCAACCGGCAATACGGGCGGTGGCAAACAACGGGGTAAACAGATCCTCCGGGATCTTCAGCACCTTGTAAACCAAACCGGAGTACAGATCTACATTGGCGCACATAACCTTGTCGTCGCCCTTTACCTCGGCAAACACCTCCGGGGTCAGCATCTCCACATTCTCCAAGGTTTTAAACTCTTTTTCAAATCCGGCCTCATAAGCCAGCTTGCGGGCATTGGATTTTAAGATCACCGCGCGAGGATCTGATTTGGTATAGACTGCGTGACCCATACCGTAGATCAAACCGGAGCCGTCACCGGCTTCTTTATTCAGGATTTTAACCAGGTAATCTTTTACCTGCTCCGGCTTGGTGGGGTCTGCCACATGGGCAATAATGTCCTCCATCATGTGCGTCACTCGAATGTTGGCGCCGCCGTGGCGAGGACCTTTCAGGGAGCCGAAGCCGGCCGTAATGGCCGAATACGTATCCGTACCGCTGGAGGTAAGCACACGGGTAGAGAAGGTAGAGTTGTTACCGCCGCCGTGGTCCGCATGGAGCATTAAGCAAATATCCAGCAGCTTGGCCTCTTCGCGGGTAAATGTCTTGTCCACCCGCAGCTGATTTAAAATGTACTCCGCCATGGTCTGCTCCTTGTTGATCGGGTGCAGGAACATGGTCTTGTTGTAGAATGTACGGCGCTTGATCTGATAGGCGCTGTTCATAATGGTCGGGGTCTGAGCGATCAGCTGCAAGGACTGGCGCAGCACATTGGGAATGGAGGTATCGTCCGGGTTCTCATCAAAAGAGTAAAGGGACAAAATGCAGCGCGCCATCTTGTTCATAATATCCTTGGAGGCATGCTTCATAATCACATCTTCCACAAACTCGTCCGGCAGTGCCCGGCACTCGGACAGCACCTCGTGGAGAGAATACAGCTGATTGGCAGTGGGCAGATTGCCAAACAGCAGCAGCCACACCACTTCCTCATAGCCAAAGCGGTCCTCGGCAATGCAGTTGTCCACCAAATCACGAATGTCATAACCACGGTAAGACAACTTGCCGTCCGTAGGAATTCGCTCGCCGTCCAGAATATAATAGCCCTCTACCGAGCAGATACGGGTCAATCCGGCCATCACGCCGGTGCCGTCGCTGTTGCGCAGGCCCCGCTTTACCTGATAGCGTTCAAAATCGTGGGCATTGATATAGTTATTCTTCCCCAGCTCCTGGCACAAATTGGACAGTGCGTCCATGGAGATGGGCGAAATATAATTGGAAGCCACAAAATCGCTCCTTTCAAACATACATTTAGAACAATCATTATACAATTATAATAGACAAATGTCAAGTTATCTGAAAGGAGAGATCCGCTTTGAAAAAAGTATTGATCCTGTTTGCTCTGCTGTTTTTGCTCACTTTTGGGGTGCCCATGTTCGCCGCATTTCACACCCAAGGCAGCAGTGATCTGGTAAGCCTGCTCCACTCTGCGGTGCTGACGGCACCTATTCTCTGATGGAATTATCGTTAATTTTCGTAATCCGGCAGTGGCAGACAGCCTGAATCACCGAGGCAGAGAACGCTCGATTCCAGTCCGCTTTAACCGCTGCATACCCCGCCGGGTCTGACATTGCCAGCCGCGCCCCAACCTGCACGCCGTCGCATCCGGCGGCCTGCAAGCAGGCGTAAGCCCCGGTGCACAGGTCCACCAGCTTTTGCTCCGCCAGGTGCTCTATGACGGAAATGGCGCGATTATCTATGGTACTGATATAGCCCTTTTGCACTTCATCCAGCATCAACTGCGTTCGCACCGTTACCCGAAACACCGGTCGCCCGTTCTCCATGGCGCTCCGTGCCCTCACCTTGCAGGACACCAGTTCCACCCCGATATGCCCCAGCTTGTCATTTTGCAGGGTGAGCAGTCCGCTTTTAATCTTACCGTTCATCAGGAGGATGCCGAAAGTATCGTCCATATCCGCCGTGGCGGTCATCTTGCCCCCGTCAAACAGCGCCAACCCTTCAAAAGCCGTATGTGTGCCCGCTTTCTTTAACAGCGGCAAATAAATATCCGAGGTAGGACTGGCAAAGCGGCGCAGCGCGTCATTAACGGACACCACCGCGCCCATACCGCTATCCTGCCCATTCTGCAACAGGTGCACCATATTTGCGCTGGGAACCAAAGCGTCGTCTTCCTTACTCTGCAGCAGCGCCTTGGCATTACCGTCTGCCACACACAGCAGCACATCCGGCCGACTGGCGGCGCTGCGCACAAAGTAATCCATATTGTCGCCCACCCCGTGCCGTGCCACGCTGCTGCTGAACACCGTAATCTTGTTTTGTCCTAAAAACAAATTGCGGGACAAGTCCTCGGACAGTTTAGACAGAGCCTGGGAGATACCGGTGCCGCTCTCTGCGGTATTGATGGTAATATTGCCGGACAGCGCCTCTGAGCCGTTGCCGCTCTTGGTCATATTCAAGGTCTGCACCGAGACGGACACTCCATTGGCCGCCCGGTCAATGCTCATGCCCTCCACCACCGCCAAATTGCTCAGGGTGCGCCGCCCGGAGCAGCCGCACAGTATGGCCGACACCAACAAAAAACAAAGAAGTAGCTTAATGGTTCGTCTCATTTGTACCACGCGCCTTTCTGTGCCCCAGCAGCCAAACCAGGGGAATGAGAGAGGAAAACACTGCAAAGGGCACCACTGTGATCAACGGCGAGTGCTGACCCACAGTCATCAACCGTCCCAGCGCACAACTGACGGCAAAGGCCGCCAAACCGGCGCCCAGGCACTTGCCCTTGTACCCACCACTGCCCGGCAGGGTCACTGCCGCACAATAAATCAGCAGTGCCGCCTTAATAAAGATAGCAAAGATCCAAAAGCCGGTATACAGCGCATCCATCCGCACCATTGAGCCGCTGCCTGCCAGCTGAGAGAGGGTATAAATCGGAAACGCCTGTAACCCGGCCGCGTCCCCCATCACGCCGATGGCAAAGAGAAACAGCAGGCTCGTAGTCAGGTACGAACACCCCATAGCGCCATAAAAGGCACCAAAACGACGTCCGCCGATGACCACCCGATCCGCCAGCACCAAAAAGATCGTAATCTCTGCCGTATTGGCAGACAGCACCACGCCGTTTCGCACCACTTCACCCACGGTGTTGCTGCCTGGCGGAAACAGGCTGAACCATTGGAAGTGCTGCACATTAAAGCCCAGCACCACCGCTACCACAAGCACAATCAGGCAAAAGGCGAAGCCGGAAAAACGAGACAATCCTTGCAGCCCAACCAGCGCCCCATACACCGCAAATAGAAGAATCAGCAAAGCAAATCCCCAACTTTTGGCCTCCGGATTCAACCGGGCAGAAGCGAAGTAGGCAAAGCGGCTCACATTGATCCCCGCCAAGAAGATAAAATTACAGGCATAAAGAGTGCCCAGCGTTCTGTGCGCCAACGGTGAGCAGTCCCGCTGCACACAAAGAAGCGCGGGCACCGCAAACAACAGGGAAAGCACCAGCGCTACCCCCACGCTCATCAGCATTTGGGTAGACAACTTACCTGCCATAATAGACTGCACATGGGTCAGGCTCACCACCAGGCGGCTGATATACAGCATGGCAAACAGACTGAACGGAGAAATTTTACTGTTATTCACACTGGTCAATATGCGCACCCCGCAGATCCTGTACCCGCACCCGGCGGCGAGCCAGCTTGGTCCAACTTTCCCGATAAAACACATCGCCCAGGGAGCGCACATTTAGCGGCGCGATGGGGGCGGCGTACGGCACGCCGTAGGGGCTGAGACTGCAAATATTTACAAACAGCGCCGCCATGCCCAGCATCAGACCGTAAAGTCCGGTGAGTCCCCCGGCCAGGATAAACAAGAGCCGCAGCACCGACACGCTATCATACAGCGGAAACGCCACATAAGAGGCAATGGCGGTAATGGCGATAATCACCAACATAGGCGCACCGATCAGCCCGGCAGACACGGTGGCCTCACCGATGACGATGGCGCCGATGATAGACACTGCGTGGCCGACGACCTTGGGCAACCGCAGCCCCGCCTCTCGCATGATTTCATAAAAGATCAGGGTCATAATGGCCTCATTCATCAGGGACAGCGGGGTGCGAAACTCTGCCGATGCAATGGTAAACAGCAAGTTGGTGGGAATCAGTTCTTGATGAAAAGTGCCCAGCGCCACATACACCCCGGGCAAAAATACGGAAATACCAAAGCTGAAATACTTCAGCAGCCGCACAAATCCACCGAAGAACGGCGGATAATCGTAATCATCCAAAGACTGAAAATTATCGCTGAAAAGATACGGCACATAAAGCACAAAGGGCGTGCCCTCCACCAGTACCGCCACCCGGCCCTCATAAAGCTTGGACGCCAACACATCCGGGCGCTCCGTGGTGCCTACGGCAGAGAAAAAGGAACGCATATTTGTGTCTAAAAAGGGCACCAGTCCACCGTAATCCGCCACCGTGTTCAAATGCGCGTCCTTTAGCCGCTGCTCCACCGCATTCACCAATTCCGCCGCGGCACGGTCATCCAAAAAAGCCAGTACCACCGGGGTTGGGGCGGCGGTGCCCAGCTGGATTTGGCGCAGCTTTAAGTGATGGGTTTTCATGCGCTTACGCAGCAGCGCCTTGTTGTCGTTCACAGACTCCACAAAGCACTCTTTGGCTCCGCGCACATTGCTTTCGCTCTCCGGCTCGTCGGTACTGCGCTTGGTCCAACCCTGAATACCCATGACCATAGCCCGGGGACAGCCGTCCAACACAAACACGCAAAAGCCGCTCATCAAATAATAGTAAGCATCCTCGAAGGTCTCTGCCTCTTTCAACTCTACCGACTGCACGCAGGTGCGCATCAGCTGGCGGAACTGCTCGCCGGGCGTGCGGGCCTTCACCTGTGCGCCCAGCACCGGTCCCATAATCATCTGCCCCAGCTGCAAAGAATCCACCAATCCGTCCATCACAGCAAAAAAGCACTTGCGACCGCCGGTTTCCGCCTCCTTGAGCAAAAAATCCGAGCAGTCCGCAAAATCCGCCTTAAATTTCTGTACATTATCATTATATTGACGCCTAAGGTTTTCCAATTTCTATCACCCGTACTAATTTTGGCATAACCGGGGGATTTATTCACAAAATACAACCGGTGATTGAAATGACAGTAACTCTTATTCGCGCACTGCTGATCTACTTTACCGTCATTCTGGCTATGCGGATCATGGGCAAGCGCCAGATCGGCGAGCTGAACCCCCACGAGCTGGTCATTACCATATTGGTGAGCCAGATTGCCTCCATTCCCCTACAAGACAACACCATGCCCCTGGCCAACGCCTTTTTGCCCATGCTGCTACTGGTAAGTCTGGAAATTCTCGCCTCCGTGGCGTCCATGAAAAGCCTGCGGCTGCGAAACCTGCTGCAAGGGCGACCCATCTTTCTCATACGCCACGGCAAACCGGATCAAAAGCAAATGCGTCGCCTGCGCTTTACCGTAGATGACTTGATAGACGCCCTGCGCCAAAAGGATGTATTTGATCTGTCCACCGTGGAGGAAGCGGTGGTAGAGACCAACGGCAGCCTGTCCGTGCGGCTGCGTACGGAGGAAAGCCCGGTGACCCCCAAACAGTTGGGCGTACCGACGCCGGACAACGGCTTTCCCATACCCGTAGTCACCGACGGCCACATTGTGCCGGAATATTTCGGCGACCAAGTGCTGGAAACAGCAGCCATTGCCAAGGCGCTGCAAAAGGAGAGCCTGCGCCCCGGTGAACAGCTGGTGGTGACCATAGATGACAGCGGCACCGTCTTTGCCGTAAAAAAGGAGAGAAAAAAGTGAAACGCACTTGGTTTGCCATTTTGTTTTTGCTGCTGGTTGCAGGGCTGTGTATCTTTGAACAGCACACGGTCAAGACCACCTTTGAGAATATGGAGACCCTACTGCAAAGCATGGACGCAGCCGCCGCAGAAGAGAATTACCCGGAGGCAGAACGCAAGGCCCGCCAACTGCAAAACATTTGGACTGCCCGCTACCCCACCCTGTGCGTGCTCATGGAGCACCGCGCTTTACAAGAGGCGGGGGTAACCCTGGGCACCCTGCAACCCTTGGCTGGGGACGAAAGCGACGATCTGCGCCCTACCATTCGCCAGTGCCAAACGGAACTGGCAGAGATCTACGACAACAGCAAGGTAACGGTGGGCAACATCTTTTAGCAACACAAAAGCGAACGATATAAAAATCGTTCGCTTTTTTATCGTTATTCACTTTTGGCGTTCTTATACTTCTCCGCTTGCAGGCGGAACATATAAGCATAGATGCCGTCTGCCGCCATCAGTTCACTGTGCGAGCCGCTCTCTATGATCCGTCCCTGCTCCATCACATAAATTTTATCCGCCTGCACCGTAGTGGACAACCGGTGAGAAATAAAGATCACCGTCTTGTCCCGGGCAGCCTCCAGCATAGCCCGGTTCAGCTGGTATTCCGCCACCGGGTCTAAGTTGGCAGAGGGCTCATCCAGAATCACAAAGGGGCAGTCCTTGTAGAATGCCCGCGCCACCGCCACCTTTTGGCTCTCGCCGCCGGAAAGCATCAGTCCGTCATCGTCAAACTCCCGCAGCAGCTGAGTGTCCACGCCCCGGGGTAAAGGTCGCTGAAAGCCGCTGTGGTCCAGCGCACGGCGCACCCGCTCCGGGTCAAACTGCGGACTGAGCGCCACATTCTCCCCTACCCGACAGGCAAACAGCTGGAAGTCCTGGAACACCGCCGCAAACCGATCCCGATGGCTTTGCAGGGTGCAGTCCCGAATGTCTTGCCCACCAATCAGGATCCGCCCACCGGAGGGCTCATATAGCCGCAGCAGCAAATTGGTCAAGGTGGTCTTACCGGCGCCGTTGTAACCTACCAGGGCGATCTTCTCCCCCGGGTGAATCGTCAGGTTAATATCCTGCAAAACAGGCGCCGCCCCACCGGGATAAGTAAAGGTCAGGTGCTCCAGCTTGATCTCGCCGGACCGGCTCTTGGGCGCCGCCTGCGCCCCGTCCCGAATGGTGGGTTCGGCGTGGAGAAAGGCCCGGTACTTCTCGATCAGCTTGGCCCGCTCGTCAAACTGGGCAACGCCCCACACGGTGAGGAAATTCAGGCTCATGGCGATGGCATAGGCGCCGTTAAAGCTGGCCACAAAATCCCCGGGGCTGATCTGGTGACGCACCAGCACCAGGTAGCCCAAATACATAGGCAGCACAAACATAAAGCCCAGCACCTGCACGCCGGTCTCCTGGAGCAGATAGCGGCGGGTGATCTTGCCGAAATATTTCTTTTGACAGGCGATCACATCCTCCGCCGCTTGGTCGTAGCGCTCCATCAGCAGAGGCGCAATACCGTTCATACGCACCTCTTTGGCGTAATCCTGCAAATAAAACAGCCGCTGGAAGTAGTCTGCCCGCCGATGATAGCGGGTGTTCTCCACCTGGCGTTGCACCTGCAAGTTGCTAATGGCCTTGCTTAGGGGCAAAAACAGCAAAATAGACGCCAAAATAATCACCAAACACAGCGGGTCAATGGTCAGCAGCACAGAGGAAATGGCAATCAGCGAGATCAAGTTGCCAAAGTACCGGCGCACCAGGCCCAGCAGGTTTTGGATGTTGTCGCCGGAGGACTCAATGGTCAGAATAAAGCGGTTGTAAAATTCCGGGTCATCATAGGACGCCAAGTCCAGCTCCGCCGCCTTGGCATACAGCCGCCGGTTCAGCCGGTAATAGGCTTTCTCCCTTTGCACATTCCAAAAAAACTCCCGATACAAATAGGACGCCAGCCGGCACAGCGCAAGCAGCGCCACCACCCCGGCCACCACGGCGTACAGCCGCTTTAAGTCCCCACCGGAGGTAACAATGTCGATCACATACTTAACCCCCAGCACGCTGACCAGCTGGCCGGGCAGCACCGTCAGCACGCCCCATGCCAGCTCGCCGATCACCAGCGCCGGGGAGGCTGCAAACAGCCGCAAAAAATAGAATAAATTGGAGAACATGGAGTGCTCTCCCGCATGCTTAGGCTTGCGCACCGGCGGCACCCCCTTCCTGCTTGTAACCGGAGGCTTGCAGGCGGAACATATCCGCATACAGTCCGTTTTGCTCCATCAGCTGCCGGTGGGAGCCGCTCTCCTGCACCTGACCGTGGGCCAGCACCAAAATGCGGTCGCTGAGCACCGCGCTGGACAGCCGGTGCGAGATAAAGATCACCGTCTTGTTCTCTGTCACTTGCAGCAAATTCTCATACATTTTATACTCCGCCACCGGATCCAGGGCGGAGCTTGGCTCGTCCAGCACGGCGATCTGGAAGTCCCGGGCAAACAGCCGGGCGGTGGACATCTTTTGATTTTCGCCGCCGGACAGACCGGTGCCCGCCTCGTCAAACTCTCGGGTCAGCACCGTGTCCGCCCCCCGGGGCAGTGAGGCAATTTTGTCCCACACACCGCTGTGGCGCAGTGCCTGCTCTGCCAGAGCTTTTTCCACCGGGGTACAAGCGTGGCCGATCACATTCTCGTTGACGGACAGGGCAAAGTTTTTATAATCCTGAAACACGGTGCCAAAGGCAGCCCGCAGCTGCTCCAGGTCATATTCCGGCAGCGGCTTGCCGTTATAGAGAATTTGGCCAGCTGTGGGATCGTAAAACCGCAGCAGCAGCTTGACCAGCGTGGATTTACCGGCGCCGTTAATGCCCACCACCGCCAGGGTCTCGCCCTGCCGCAGGGTAAAGTTCACATCGTGGAGCACCCGTCGATCGGTGCCCGGGTAGGTAAAGTCCACATGGCAAAACTCCAGCGTCTCCAGCGGCGGCACCGGCAGAGGACCGGATACCACCTGGGGCTGATAGTCCAAAAACTCCCGCAAATTCTGAAAATACAACGCCATCAAGGTCATTTCGTCAAAGCACTCGGTGGTGTCCAGGGTAGACTCCCGTACCGCGTTAATGCCGGAGGCCACCACGCTAAAGCCGGACACGGTCAGCCCGCTGCCCTGCACAAAGCTGTGGCAGGCAAAGGCATAAGTGCCCAGCACTGGCAGCAGCTCACCAAGCAGGCTGCTGACTACGCTGTACAAAAACAGCCGCACGCCGTAGTCCCTCAGAATGCACACATTGGCCTTGGTGGCCGCCTCCATACGCCGAACCATCACGGCAAAGATATTGGAGGTGCGCATATCCTTGGCGTACTCTCGCAGGTACACCGTGCGCTGCACATAGGCTTGCATTCGTTTGTTGGCGGTCATGGACATATCCCGCCGATAGACGCACTTGCTCTTATACACCTCTACGGCGAACACAAAGAACACCGGCACCAAAAACAGCAGATACAGCGGGTGCACCGCCGCCACGGTGGCCATCACGCACACCAGCGCCACCACATCCGCCACAAAGGCAGAAAAATCAAAGCAGATCAGGTCAAAAAAGCTATTGGTGGTCACCATGGTTGCCCGCTGATATTTGTCGTAGAATTCCGGGTTCTCATAACAGGCCACATCCACAGACAGCGCCTTTTCAAAGATCCGGTCGTTCAGCAACTTCAGCACCCGCTTGGTCGCGCACTTCTCCATGCGCATACCCTCCCACTGGGCCACCTTCACCACCAGCGCCAAAAGAGCAAACGCCGCCAACTCCCCCACATAAGTGCGAAAGTCGCCGCTGCCGGTGATCACATCCAGCAGGATCTTTAAGAACAAAATATTCTGCAAATAGCGGGAAAACACCGCATACAGCCCCTCTTGCAACAGATAGCCGATAAGCAGGCGCTTGTCCGTCTGCCACACCAGGCGCAGGGCATAGATCACATTTTTCAGCACAGGAACCTTGAACTGCTCCTCTGTCATTTGCATATAGGGCATTCTTTTCTCTCCAAATCACGGGCCGCCGCCCGCCGTTCTTGGTAAAAGGGTAGCATATTCCGCCGGCACTGTCAAACGAAAAGGAACCCGACTGCCAGCCGCGTTCCTTTTGTTTTATTTATTCTGTATAAAGTGCTGTTATTTGCTGTAAGAGTCAATACGGATCAGTTCCGCCTCGCTAAGGGGAGGCTGTTCCAGCGCAGCCAAATTCTCCAGCAGTTGCGCCTTGGAATGCACGCCCACCAGCACGGAGGTGACCCCCTTTTGCTGCCACAGCCACTGGATTGCCAGCTGAGAAAGGGTCTCGCCCCGGTCTTTTGCCAGCTGATAGAGTTTTTCGATCTGCTGGGCACGGTGCTGATCATAACCTACATGGGCTTGCAGCTTTTCGTTGCCAAACAGGCGGGCGCCCTCCGGGATGCCTTTGGCGTATTTATCCGACAGTTGCCCCTGGGCCAGCGGCGAAAAGCAGATCACGCCCTTGCCCTTGTCCCGGGCTTCTTTCAGCAGTTTGTTTTTCTCCACCGTGCGGTCAAAGATGGAATAGCGATTTTGGTTGATGACAAAGGGTGCTTGCACATCGTCGCACTTGTGGTACATACGGTGCATGGTCTTGCCGTCATAATTGCTCATACCCACATACAGGGTCTTGCCCCGGCGCACCAGATCTGCCAGGCACAGAGCCGTCTCCTTCAGCGGCGTGTCCGGGGTCATGCAGTGGTGGTAAAAAATATCCACATACTCCAGCCCCATCCGCTGCAAGCTCTGGTCCAGGGAAGCAGTCAGGTACTTGCGGCTGCCGCCCCGACCACCGTAGGGGCCCGGCCACATCTCATAGCCGGCCTTGGTGCTGATGATCAGCTGATCCCGGTAAGGGCGCAGATTTTCCTTGAATATGCGGCCAAAGTTGATCTCTGCCCGCCCCGGTTCCGGCCCGTAATTATTAGCCAGGTCAAAATGGGTCACCCCATGGTCAAAGGCTGTCAGAATGATCTCTTTCATGGTATCGTAATCGTTGTTCACGCCAAAGTTCTGCCACAGTCCCACAGACAGCGCCGGCAGCCGCAGACCGCTTTTGCCGCACCGGTTATAGGGCATTGTCTCGTAGCGTGTTTCGCTGGGTTCATACATTTTGCTCACCTCCCCTGCATTTTACCATACCCATCGTTCTCTGTAAAGAGCGCAAAGGGCTTTCCTGCCGGGTGTTAAAAAGAGCAGACATCATGTCTGCTCTTTTTGTACAATGATTTGTGTGGTTTACACAGTGTGGGTGCGCTTTTTCCTGCGGGATACCAAGCAAATGAACGCGCCGCCGCTCAGTAGCAATACGGTCACAACGCCGCTATTCCCACCGGTTTGGGGCGATTTGGCAGCGCCTGACAGTTTGGCCGTTACGGTATCTGCCTGTTTGATCTCTTTGATAGCCGCAGCATCGGCAAAATATTTGCCGCAGTCTTCACAGTACCAATACTCGATATTGCCCCCGGCAGTCTTTGTCGCCGCCTTTGCGTCGATATGCTTAAGGTTGGCGTGATGATTCCCATCCAGGTCACCGTAAGCCTTTCCGCAGATTTCGCATACCGCCCTTTCGGTGCAGATGGCTGTGCCGCCGGTATGCCCGTCGTTAACCGTTACGGTCATTTCGGCGGCGTTGCCGGCCTTGTCGGTAGCAACAATCTTCTGCTCGCCGTCTGCCGCGGAAAGAATAAAGCTGCCGTTTTCGTCAAGCGTGACCTTTGTGCCGTTTACGGTGACGGTGTTCACATACTTTTCGTCAATGGTGACCGTCTGTGCTTCACAATAGGTCTTGCCGTTTTCTATGCCGGTGATGACCGGCTGAACATTATCAAGCGTTACACGGTCGGAACGAAGGTATGTTATATTCAGGCTCGGGTCAACAAGCATTGCATAAACAATGTATTCCCCATTGGGGTCTATGCGAAACGGCTCCTCATATCCACTAAATACGAGAGATTGAAGTTCCGCCTCGGAAAGATCCCGATCGGTCACCAAATAGGAGATAAACACGGTTCCGCTGTTGTCGGCGGCGTTTATCGTCACCTCCTGCGTATCCTTAAAAAACAGACCGAAGGTGAGCTTGTTTAAGAATTTCTGCCATTTGTTGGTGCCTATGACAATTTCGCCCGTGGGCTTTTCACAGTCTTTCCATCGTGCTTTGAGCGTTATATTCTCTGCGGGCATGGTCGTGGGAATTTCCCTGTCCCAGCCCATAAAGGTGTAGCCCTCTCTTGTCGGGTCGGCAGGGGCGGTAATTGCCGTACCGTAGTCCTGTGTAATCGGAGTAATTTCGCTGCCGCCTGCAGTGTCGAAGGTTATTGTGTACCGATTGATTTCCCACTGCGCGGTGACAGTCATATTTTCAGCGGGCATAGTCGTGGGAATTTCCTTATCCCAGCCGATAAAGGTATAGCCCTCTCTTGTAGGGTCGGCAGGGACGGTGATCGCCGTTCCGTAGTCCTGCGTAATCGGGGCAATTTCACTGCCGCCGGCGGTGTCGAAGGTAATCGTGTAGGTGTTCGCTGCCCATTTTGCATACAATGTTATGTTATCGGTGACTTTATCGCTTGCATAATCCCACGCCGTGCCGTCGGCCTTGTTCCAGCCACCGAAGGTATAGCCCGGTGTGGCGGCGGGAGCATCGGGACGCGTCGCGAGAGTGCCGGAGGGAAGAACCTGCTTTGCGTATTCACTGTCGCCGTCCTTGTAAGTCACGATGACGCCGGTCGTATTGCCGTAAATATCCAGACCGCCGTAGAAGAGGCCCCAGTCAACATGGCTTGGATATACACTGGAAGTTCCGCCGATCACCGTCTTGCCTTTGAAGGCGGTAATACCGTTATCTTCTGCAAGACAGGTGATCTTACTTGACTGATTTAGGTAAACCCCACCGTATACCTCGCCGCCGTTGGCGTAAATTGTGGTATGATACGCAGCATTGATAGCGTATCTGCCGTTGTTTTTGATCAGGCCGCCGGTCAACGTGATCACGCCGGTTGTATCTCTGTTCGCCATCGGACCAAAAGCGTATATGCCGCCGTGAAAGGCCTCTCCGGTCGTTAATCTGTCCGGTGTTGAGCAGCCGACAATGCTGCCGGCGTTCATGGTGAACGAACCGTCTGAGAGGAACAGGCCACCGCCTTCATTGGCTATGCAGCCGACGATATTGCCGCCGTTCATGGTGAGTGCACCGCTGCCGATGATCACGCCGCCGCCTTCCACCCCGTTGGAGAAGAAGATCCGGCTGCCCGTGCCGCCTGTGATGATGCCACCATAGACGGTCTCTGTACCGCTGTCGTCCAGCACCCAAGGTTCTGCGCCGTTAACCTTGAATTTGTGCTCCGCCGTGGGATTGCTGTCGATAAGGGTCAGGTCGCCGGTGATGCCGCTCTTATTATCGAGGATAATAACGCTGCCGCTGCCGGTCATTTTCAGAACATAGCCGTTGAGATCGAGGGTGACCTTGCGGAGGACGGTCAGGGTCGTGCCGATTGCAATGTCATTTTTCAGCGTGATGATGTCTGCGCTGCTGTCCGCCAGCGCATTGACAAGCTCTTGTTCCGTTTCGACTTTCCTGTTTGTCTCACCCTCGGCAAACGCCGTAGTCGGCACAAGGCAGAACAGCATACATAGGGCGAGCAGGATACTAAGTATTCGTTTTTTCATTTCTTGCTACCTCCGTTTCCGTATAGGTCGGCTCAGTCAAGAGCAATAATGGTTATGTTGTACTGACTGTCGGTAAAATTGGTATTCTGGAAGAGCATATTTGTATATTGAAATGTCAAAGCAATATCCGCTTCGGCACGGTATATCGTGTTATACGACATACCAAGTCTTGCACCTTGACCGTCATCTATCATACTCACATAGGTTCGCGTCTCAAGCATCATTTCAGAACTGTTATATCCGTCAATGAGTGATGCACCGCACAACTTATAGGTACCGTTAGCGCTGATCATAACCGTTCCGCTGAACACCATACTGTATGTGTGACCTTTTGAAAGGGTGATTGTTTTGCTTGATGCGTCATAGGAGATCAGATCTCCGCTTTCTTTTTTTACATTGAACGGAAGCGGTGTTCCCCAACTGTATACTCTGCCGTTTGCTGCAAAGTACCCGAAGCTTCCGCCGTTCTGACCGGGGTCGCCTTTGTCGCCTTTGTCACCCTTGTCACCCTTGTCGCCCTTATCGCCCTTGTCGCCTTTTTCGCCCTGTATGACGGTCACATCAGAAGTAGTCGTATCTGTGGATTGGGAATTCTGCCCATTGCTTCCATCTTGTCCATCCTGCCCATCCTGACCCTTCAGCTCGTTAAGAGCGACAAGCTGGATCCAGGTCTGTCCGTCGCTGGTGTATTCAATCCAGCCCTCGGAAACCCGCATTTCTATTGCGGGGGCCTGTTGTACGAGAGCAGATGTACATCCGCTCAGTAATATCATGAGTGCGGATAAAATGATCAGCATTCGTTTCATCTTGTAATTCCTCCTGTGATGTGCCCGCGAGAAAAGGCACAAAGATTTCCGCTCTTCCTTCCAAAACCGCAAGCAGGAAGAGATTTCCCGGATATGGATATAATGCCATTATATTCCTCTTTAAGTGAGAAAACAACAAAAGTCGTTACAGTTCAGCGTGGGTGGGTAGATCGGATGACTGTTTTCAATTCCGGAAACTGTTCTTTCACGGCTGATCTTTTGCTTGCCGCAATCTGCGCTGACCCGGCGCTTTCTTTGAATCAATGGGGGATGGGGTCGATCACATATTTGCAGAGAAAAACCGTCTGCTGCGCGAGGGCTCCCCAAAAAACTGCAGGGGGAGTTTTTTCAAGGGAAAACAGAAAATACCAAAAAGAATTTTAATGACGATAAAAGACAAAAAGAGCCTATGGAACTGTACCGGTTGATTTGCTAGAATTAGTTCGAAAATGCGGGGCGTGCTTCGCATAAATGCAAGGATCGTGCCTTAGGGGAGGACGAAAAAATGAACATCCATTTTGAGTGTCAGCGATTCAAACCGCTGAATTCCCATCATCTTTCTTTGTCAGAGGTGGAATCGGATCTTGTTGCAACGAATCTTTATCTGGAACGGGCAGGAAAACCCATTGCTCCGGTGGTTGGCGAATTCCATTTTAGCCGCTGTCCGCAGGAATGCTGGGAAGACGAGATCCGGAAGATGAAGGCTGGCGGAGTAACGGTAATCTCCACCTACCTGTTCTGGATTCTGCACGAAGAGCGGGAGGGGGAATTCAATTTTGCCGGTGACAGAGACATCCGCAAATTCCTCAGCCTGTGTGAGAAAAACGAAATGCTGG
>ENA-OPCE01001364-OPCE01001364.1-human-gut-metagenome-genome-assembly--contig:-NODE-1364-length-15584-cov-8.252689_pt1 | contig 15584 bp, 17 predicted proteins | sample MGYA00241247_ERZ501474 | MGnify/ENA primary metagenome ERZ501474 (study PRJEB25962, sample SAMEA2042572) | human gut metagenome | biome: human gut; feature: human-associated habitat; material: faeces... | reverse complement strand
TGGCACTTCGTATTGCTTTGTTGCGGGTACGCTTGTAACTACTGAGGACGGACAAGAACCGATTGAAGAAATCGAAGTCGGCGATAAGGTTCTTTCGGAGGACGAAACAACTGGTGAAGTAGCTGTTAAAACGGTTACTGAAACTTATATCAATGAAACAGACGAGCTTATTCATATTGGTGTAAATGGCGAAACAATTTCTGCTACGCCGACACACCCATTCTATGTTGATAAACTTGGTTGGACACTTGCAAGAAGCCTGAGAGCAGGAGATATACTTGTTCTTTCAAATGGCGAACTTGTTACAGTTGAATGGGTTCAGCACGAAATACTTGAATCACCTATCAAGGTTTATAACTTTGAGGTTGAGGATTTCCATACTTACTTTGTGGGCGAAAATGGTATTTTTGTTCATAATGGGTGTGGAATAGAAGAAGTATCAACAAACAACATTAGTAATGAGTCAGCATCCAAAGGAAAGCGTTGGCAAGTGGGAGACCCTATAGACGCGCCAACAGCATCTGGTAAAAATCCTAAGTGGTCTACAGTACGCCAACGTTATTGGAAAAATGAAGCTTACAATAATTCTGGAAATTATAGTGCGAGTGACCTCGCAAGAATGAAAAAGGGTAAAGCACCATCAGTTCAGTATCCAGAAAATGGTCAATGGTATTCAATGGAACTTCATCATAAAGACACTCCACAAAGAGATGGTGGTTCAAATACACTAGAGAATTTACTTCCGGTTTCTCCGTGGAAACATGATGAAATAGATCCTTATAGACACTTTAAGCCTTAGGAGGAAAAAATGAAAGCATTTTCAGTATTATTTCAAGAACGTAATTCCCCTATAATTATTTATAATGGGAAAACCGTATATCGATATTTAAGATGTACAGAAAAAGGAAAATACATATTAAAATTTAGGAATATTAAGACACGAGCTAAGCGTATGCAGTTCTTTATGGTTCATCTTCTTAAAATGGATGGAGAAATCTATGTAAATGATAAACCATTCCTCGTTCCTAAAACGAAATTTCCACAGCTTGCTATAAATGAAGAAGAACTTCGCAATTGTCGCAGTATAATAATTAGTCTCACAAGTGGTCATTTTACCATTTGTAACGGAGAGGACACTTCTGGGGAAGGTTTGTATGCAGATTCTTTGATATTTGGCGCTGCAATTACTATCGATCGGTTAGATGAAGGTTGGTTTAGATTAAACTGCAACGACACAGAAAATGATGACGATTTTGATGATTTGATATTCGAGATGAAAGTCGAAACCAATGACAGAATGATTGATATAATTGAGGAATGGCAGCCGAGATATTGACTGATAAAGCAGCGGCATCCAGTTCGCTTCTTTTCTTATTTAACAGTTATATACAACAAATTTAATATTATGTTGTAGGTCTGCTGATTATAGACAAATAGCTTATCCATATTTGTGTAAACGGTGAAACTATTTCTGCAACACCTAGTCACCCATTCTATGTTGATAAACTTGGTTGGACTTTAGTTTTAGTAGGCAGCCTTAAAGCTGGTAATGCAGTGAAGCTTTCGTCAAGAGAGGAAAAGCATGTAAAATTGCAACTGCGTATTTTTAAGTTGCATAGCAGGATAACAAACAATAATTAAATGAAAGGATGTTTATACATGACTATGACGTATGAAGAAGTTTTGGAAAAAATAAAATCTAGTGGAAAGGTGACCATAACTGAAACAAAAGCTGCTCAAAATGCTAGAGTAATCAAACTAAGCAATGGTGGAATAATTAATTGCTATAATACAGGGAAGATTACTTTTCAGGGTAAGTCACAATATGAAACGCGGGCAATAATTGAGGACGTGCAGACTAAAATTGGCAATAGAAAGATCTTTGTAGTGTATGGTCATGACGATATTGCACGTACACAACTCGAAGCATTGCTGCGGCGTTGGGATTTGGAACCTATTATTCTTGATCAGCAGGCTTCTGGTGGTCAGACAATTATTGAAAAGCTTGAAGAATATAGTGAAGAAATTGGTTATGCTATCGTGCTTGCAACTCCTGATGACGAAGGCAAAGCAAAAAGTGAGGAATCTTATAAATCTCGTGTACGTCAGAATGTAGTGCTTGAACTGGGAATGTTTCTTGCTAAACTTGGCAGGGAAAAGGTTGCTATACTTTTAAAGGAATCATTGAACTTTGAAAGGCCTTCCGATATCCAAGGCCTGATATATATTCCATTTGAAAAAAAGGTTGACGAGGTTGCTATAAATCTTATTAGGGAACTTTCAAAGCAGGGATATAGTATTGATGCAGCAAGAATATAAAACATGTTTTGTTAATAAGAAAGGTCGTTTGATATATGAATGAAAAATCAAAAAAATACATAATAGTAGGCCTAATATTACTGCTTGTTGTAGGATTTATTGCCTATAAGAATGTAACAAAGATACAGAACTATAAGGAAAACGGTAAAGAGGTTGAATGCACAGTCAGTTCTGTGATTCAAGGGAGAAAGGGAAAACAGACTGTAGAGGCGGTTTATACTGATGAAACTGGTAATCAGATAACTGCAAAGGTAATCAGAAATCAGTCAACCTATGTCGGTGAAGAATTTACAGGTCTGGTTGTTCCCGAAAAGCCTGAGGAAATTTATTGTATGCCGTCCGAAGATACACAGAAAATAGTATACTGCGTTTTTGGAGCATTTGGGTTGACGGGGTTAATTCTGATTATCTGCGGCATAGTAAGTGCTGTTAAACATCGCAAAGTGTACTATTAATGATAAAGTTTATGCTTTTTCACGGGGCAGCGGAGCAATCCGCTGTTCTTTTTATACCCGAAAACTATGTGGTTCATACCATAAGTAAAATAAATGTTGAAAAAAGTTGTATAATATATAGTAGAGGCGTTATTGCCTTTAGAAATTATTTGGAGTGTGGTCACTATGTCATCAGTAAAGAAAAACGAACAAATCAATGTTCCATCAATAACGGTGGATAAAAATGTAATAAGGTATGGAGAATCATTCATATGTACAGATAACATATCAATGATTTCAATTTGTCCTATTCCGGCAAATAAATCATGGTTGATAGCTATTATTTTGGGAGTAGTAGGAATATACTTGATGCAGGAAGGTTCAATTGGAATACTGCTTTTAGTTGTTGCTATAATCTGGTTGATTGCGGTATTGGTTTATAATTCAAATCGTGGAGATAATCTTGCAATATCGTTAAATTCCGGAAGCACATTGTATTTTAATTGTAAGGATAGAGCATTTCTTAATAAAGTAGTAAATGCTATGCTCGGAAGTATAAAAGAAAAAAATCAAACTACATATTCTATAAGCTTTGACAAATGTCAAATAAGCGGTGGGGTTTTGCATAATAGTAATTTGATAGAAAGATAAAGGTGTAATTAATATGGAATTAAATTTTAAAGGTTGTCAAATAGATGGCGGCATATTAAATGGTTCAAATGTAGGCGACAATAACGGGATAATCAATGGAGAAAATAATTCTATATCAAAATATTCTTTAGATGATTTTGTTGATTGTATGGATGAAATCATTATGAATTCAAATGTTAGAAGCGAACGTAATTGTGCCATAAAAGCAAAAAGATTAGCAGAAAAAAGTGACTCTGTTGGTTTAAAAAGATACGTTATGGAAAATATGGGTACTTTTTTTACAGGAACATTTGCTACAACAGCTGGCGGCTTTTTACAAGAATTTATTAAGTCATTAATATAATAGTTTGATAATATAATTGAAACAATCCTGGAGTATAACAAAAGCTTTTAAAGCCGAAAGTTATACTCCTTTTTCTTTTCAGACCTTTTTGTTTTAAAAGCAGAAAGGTCTGTTTTTATGCCCATTTTTAAGATATGGCAATGCTTAATTGCCAAATACCCATAGCCTTCGTTTTGATTCAAAAACAAAAATCAAAACGGAGGAATAAAAATGAGTAAAAACACATTGTGTGTTTATGACACAATAACCAAGAAATACGTTGAAATCGAAGTTAACGATGAGGTATACATGAATTACAGGCAAACCGGTTGGGCAATTAAAAATAACGATAGGTCATTTTTCGACCACGAGATACAGTTTTCAATGCTCAAAGGCAGTATTGACGGAGCTTTTGAGAATTTTCATGAGTTTGTTGAAGAAAGCCCGGTTGAAAAATACGCTGCTGTGGCAAGTGTGAAAAAGGCTCTGAATACGCTTCCGACAAAAGACAGAGAGCTTATCGAAATGATTTTCTACAAGGGTATGACCGAACGTGAGTGTGCAGATGAATTAAAAACAACTCAGCAAAATATACACAAAAAGAAAGAGCGGATTTTGTGTATACTTAACAAACTTTTAAAATCTTAAGGAAAAATGGTTGTTAAAACCCCGTTTTCTTACCCTATACAAGTGTAAGAGGAATAAAATATCTTCTTAAGCATCTTGAAAAATGAATATCAACTCTGCAGGTACGTTAATCACACGGCCGGTATGAAATCTCGGCAGCCGCATGAACCATACGCCATGACCTCAGATGAGAGAGCGATAAATATGACGTTCAGACCTTTGGACAGCATCCAAAGTAGGCGATGAAACGTGTGAGGATAATGATACTTCCCAATGAGGGCCAATAGAGCGGGTGAGACGCCCATGAGATCAATACGCTGTCGATCGCCTGCAGAGTTCCGCCGTGGCGGTTGTTGAGAACAAATATCACGGAAAACGTCCGAAACAAACTTGAATCGGACGAAGGCAAAACGAATTTACGTTATTTCGCACCGCATATCTCACGGTGCGGATATAACTCAAGTGCAGAAGCTTTTTCTGCATTTGAGTTGTATATAAAAAGATTGGAGGAAGAGAATTTGTTTGATCAAAAATATATTGCCGATTGGGAAAGGATCCGCAGAAGGTTTCTTAATGACCCTGGAAAAAATATTTATGTCAAAGGAGAAGAGTGCCGAAAGTGCGTATGGTCAAATACGGAATCGGGTAAAATATTATGCACCAAAAGTTGTAGAAAGAAAGGCGGAAAAATATGATGACAAAGTACGGTATGGCGGAAATTCTCGAAAGTCAGGCGAAGATTTTCATAGAAAAACAATTCAGAGATTTCGATGAATCAGCGAAAGAAAGGTATTTGGCAGTTGTTTTAGACTACATACACAGAAACTATCCGTCTTCAAAGGAAGTGGCGTAAGGAGTGAGAAAGATGTTAGGCTTCGTGATTGGCTTATTCGTCGGTGGCACAGTCGGCGTAACAATAATGAGCTTATGCATAGCCGCAGGATAAGCCGACAAGCGTGAAAACTGCACAGATTCGGACAGATAATTTTATTGGGTTTGGTGATTCAAATTCAGAAAGAATTGTGGTATCCTTGTTGGTAAAACGGAGGTGAGAATATGCCGACTGTAACGGTGATACAGCCTACAATAGCAGAAGAACAAAATACAAAGATCCGATGTGCCGCATATTGCAGAGTATCAAGTGATTCCGAAGATCAGCTAAACTCGTTTATGGCGCAGACAAGATACTATGAAAAGGCTTTTGAAAATTCAGAGACCGAACAGCTTGTAGACATCTATGCAGACGAGGGCATCACAGGCACCCGAGAGGACAAGCGTGATGAGTTTCAGCGAATGATAAAGGATTGCCGAAGGGGAAAGATAGACAGGATATATACCAAATCAATCAGCCGTTTTGCAAGAAATACAAAGGACTGCCTGAAGAACATAAGAGAGCTTAAAAGCCTTGGAATAACCGTGTTCTTTGAGAAAGAAAACATTGATACCGCAAAGCTTAGCGATGAAATGATGATAACCATTATGGGCGGTCTGGCGCAGGAGGAGTCCACTTCTATTTCGCAGAATATGCGGTGGTCTGTTCAAAAGCGTATGCAGAACGGGACGTATAAGAATGCTACTCCGCCGTTTGGATTTAAAAAGGTAAACGGTGATTTGGAAATTGAAGAAAATCAAGCGCTGATAGTCAGACAAATCTTTGAATGGTACATAAGCGGCTATGGACTGAAAACAATAGCGGATAAGCTAAACGGCATGAATTTGCCCGGCAGTAAGCAAGCCGTTTTATGGAAAGCAGATAATATACGATATATTCTTAAAAACGACAGATATATAGGAAACGCTATGTTTCAGAAAAGCTATGTTACCGAAACTCTTCCGCATATTAAAAAAAGGAATTACGGCGAAAAGCAGAAATATTGTGTAACTGGAGTAAATCAGCAAATAGTTGATAAAGAAACCTTTTATGCGGCACAAAAGCTGCTGAAATCTCGTCACAGAGATTTTGAAACCAACGTCTATCCATTAAGCAAAAAAGTGTTTTGCGGAAAATGCGGTGCGACATACAAACGCAGAAACCGCAGAAGCGGAGCATTTTGGCTGTGCCGGACACACGATATTAATGCAGCGGATTGTGAAAACGGCATTATTGTTGAAAGCGATATTTATTCAGCCTTCATTAGACTCCATAATAAACTGCTGAACAATTACAAGCAAATTCTTCTGCCTTTAAAAATAGCTTTACAGGATCTAAAACTCAGAAAATTCAGCGGTAAAACTCAGGTTATGGATATACACAAAGAAGTAGCTAAGCTAAGGGAACAAACTCACGTTCTTGCAAGGTTAAAAACTAAGGGGTTTCTTGACGAGTCTAAGTATATTGAGCAGACAAATGAACTTAACGTAAAAATAAGCAAACTTCAATCTGAACTAAAAAAGCTCACACGTTCCGACGATGAAGATGAGGCTCTGGATCAGATAGAAATGCTGACAGACTTCTTTGAAAAGCGTGAAAAGCCTATGACCGAGTTTGAAGAACTGGAGTTTGAAAGCATTGTGGATAAGATAGTTGTTAAAAATCAGCACGAGCTTGAATTTCATTTGATAGGCGGATTGAAGTTTAAAGAAAAGGTATAGACGTTAATGCCCGTATGCCAAATTGCAAGGCAGTTTTTTGTTGCTGTTGGTAATAGCTTTTGGGAAGAAAATGTGGTATTGTTGTAGGTCGAAAGGAGGCGAGATCATGGCTAAAAACAGAACGATACCGTTCGGATACTGCATGAAAAACGGTGAGATAACAACCGAGCCCAAAGAAGTATACGCCGTTGTTGCAATATTTGACGAGTATCTGAAAGGCAGAAGTTTGTCTGAGATTGCAAAGCTTATGCAGTCAGAGAAAATTCGCTACAATGCTGTTTCGGATAAGTGGAACAAAAATATGGTCAAGCGGATCATTGAAAATGATAAGTATTTAGGCAATGATACATACCCGCAGTTGATCACCGATGATATTTTCAAGAGAGCAAACGAAAAGCGAGTAAAGAAAGCAACCACACTTAATTTGATTTCAGAAGATTTGCAAGCAATCCGAAATGTTACATACTGTTTGGAATGCGGTCACAAGCTTTCAAGAATCGGAGGCAATTCAAAATATGAAAAGTGGGATTGCAGAAATCCCGATTGTTACAAGCTTGAATTTCGGCTTACAGATCAAATGATAATAGGAGCAGTTCTTAATGTTCTGAATTCGGCTATTGCGAATCCGAGTCTGTTGGAATCGGGCGGCGAGATAAGCACATATTCACCTACTGCGGATATAGTCTGTAAGCAAAATGAGATCAATCAGATGACAGATTCTCCGCAAGTGGATTTTGACAGAGTAAAAGCAGAGATCTTCAAGCTTGCTGAAATGAAGTATGACTGCTGCACTTACAATGAAAGTCCGCAGAAAACAGAAGAACTACGTAATTAACTTGAGAATAACAAACAATTAAATATACTCGATATTGGCTTATTCAAAGCGTGTGTTTCACGAATATGGATAAGCCATTTTTGTACCATAGAGGTTGAATTCATCAACGGAGTACATATAAAAAATATCACAGAAAGGAATGACAAAAATGCCCACAGCTCCGAATGTAACGGTGATACCCGCAAAAGTGCGGATGGCGGAAAACCGTGATAAATACCACCAGCTAAGAGTAGCGGCATACTGCCGTGTCAGTACCGAACAAGAGGAACAGCAGAACAGCTTTGCGGTTCAGGTCGCTTACTATACAGACCTTATCAACAAGAAAAAGGAATGGACCCTTGCAGGCATATTCGCAGATGAGGGCATAAGCGGAACTCAGACAAAGAAAAGAACCGAGTTTAACCGCATGATAAGAATGTGCAGGAACAAAAAGATAGATCTTGTGATCACCAAGTCAATATCAAGATTTGCCCGAAATACAGTGGATTGCCTTGAATATGTAAGACAGCTTAAAGACTTGGGGATAGGCGTTATCTTTGAAAAAGAAAACATAAACACCTTAACTATGACATCGGAATTTATGATAGCTCTGTATGGAAGTTTTGCACAGGCAGAATCGGAATCCATAAGTAAAAACGTAAGCTGGGGCAAAGAAAAAGCCTACCGTGAGGGCAAGGTGCAGTTTCAGTATAAATATCTGCTTGGGTATAAAAAAGGTGAAGACGGAAAACCGGAGATAGTACCCGAAGAGGCTGAAACAGTAAGGCTGATATATACGCTGTTTCTCGACGGATACAGCATGAGCAGGATAAAAAAGCTCCTCGAGAACAAAGGCATTTTGACTTCACAGGGAAAGAAAGTATGGAACGAATCACTTATCCGCAGCATTTTGAAAAACGAAAAGTATGCAGGCGACGCACTTCTGCAAAAGACTTTTACCTCAGATTGTATCACTCACAAGATAGTTAAAAATCACGGCGAACGCCCGATGTATCTTGTGACAGATCATCATGAACCCATAATCGACCGTGACACATACAATAGAGTCCAGCAGGAGCTTGCAAGGAGAAGTTCAAAAAGAAAGGTATCAGATAAAACTATCACCGAACAAGGAAAATACAGCAGTAAATATGCACTTACGGAACTGCTTATCTGCGGAAAATGCGGCACGCCTTACCGCCGTACAACGTGGACTTCAAGAGGGAAAAAGTTAATAGTCTGGCGGTGTATAAGCCGGCTGGAACATGGCAAAAGATATTGCCCCGATTCGCCCACGATAAAGGAAGAACAGCTCCACAAAGCCATAATACGAGCGATAAATAACTACTACTCTTGTGGTAACGATGTTGAAAAAATCTTAAAAGCGAATATCAGCAATGTGCTTGAATGTCATGGGCAGGAAGAGATCGCAGCGATCGAAAAAAGGCTTAAAGAGATCGACAAGGCAAGAAGTGATCTGATAAGTCTCATAGCAACAGGCGGCTGTGATGAGGACAAGCTGGACAGCGAGTTTGAAAAGCTGTATGAGGAAGAGCAAAGCCTGAGTGAAAGACTTGCAATGCTGAAATCAAAAAATCAAACTTCCGCCGAAACTCAAGCCAAGCTTGATAAGATAATAGATATGATAGAGCATGAGAAATTCGAGCTGGAAACGTTCGATAACGTACTTGTACGAAAACTGATTGAGTGCGTAAAAGTATTGAGCAAGACCGAAATATTGGTGATTTTCAAGGGCGGATATGAGGTGAGAACTGAAATTGAATAACGATCAAAATTTACGGCTTGCGATATATTCGCAGGCTGTTTTTGTTGGGAGGTGCAGCATTGTCATCAAACTTTGACGGCATAAAAACAAGAAAATTCGGTATAGAGATAGAAATGACAGGACTTACACGAAGTCAGGCGGCAAAGGCTATGGCAAATGTCCTTGACGGGCGTGTTGAACACGAGGGTGGAAGCTATGACAAATACATTGTAACTGATTCAAAGAACAGAAAGTGGGCGATAGTTTATGACGGAAGTATCAACTGTTACAACGCAAACGGAGACCATGCTTCCAAATCATACAGCGTGGAACTCAATTCTCCCGTTCTGGGATATGAGGATATCCCGCTTTTGCAGGAAGTTGTCAGAGCGTTACGCCGTGCAGGCGGGGTAACAGGTCCTAGATATTGTGCAGGCACTCATATTCACATTTCAGCCGAAGATTATACACCGCAGCAGATACGAAATCTTGTAAACATCTTCGCAAGCAAGGAGAACTTTCTGTGGGACGCTTTGCAGGTATCATCTGCCCGTGAATCCTACTGCCACAAGATGGACAAGCAGTTCATAGAGAACATAAACCGCAAAAAACCCAAAGATATGGAGGAGATAAAAAAGCTTTGGTATCGTGGAAGGATGAGTGAGCAGTTTCAGCATTACTCGAACAGCCGATATGTGATCTGCAATCTGCACAGCTTTTTTCAGCACGGGCATTATGAGATAAGGGCGTACAATGGTTCACTTCACGCCGGCGAGGTAAGAAGTCAGATAGTGCTTGCATTAGCCATAAGCAATGCGGCTGTGACCAAGAAATATTGTTCTCCCCACGTTTCACAAAGTGATAATATGAGATACAGTTTCAGAGTATGGCTTTTAAACCTTGGGCTGATAGGTGAAGAATTCAAAAATTGCAGGGCACATCTGCTGAAACATCTTGAGGGTGACATAGCCTGGCGACACCCGGAGGACGGAATTGCTGCAAGGGCAAGGCTTAAAGAAAAGCGAGAGCTTGAGAAACAAGCCGCTCGTGAGCAGCGTAACGAGCCTGTAAGCGACAACAGCACACAAGCCGAAAATGTACCCGAAGAAAACAACGAGCCCACAGAGAGCCAATGTGATGGCGTTGAAGAAGAACTTGAAATGAGTATGTAAAATTGCAAAGGAGTTTTTATGGAATACAAAAGATTATATATCGCTTATGGCAGCAACATCAATCTTGAACAAATGGCAAATCGCTGCCCGAATTCAAAGGTCGTCGGTAAAGAAATGCTGAAAGGCTATGAGTTGGAGTTCAGAGGCGTTGCTACCATTGTGCCGAAAGAAAACGCAGAAGTTCCTGTTTTAATATGGGAGATAGACGGACGTGACGAACACAGTCTTGACAGGTATGAGGGCTTTCCAAATCTTTACCGCAAGGAGCTGTTTGAGATAGAGGTAGACGGAGAAAAGAAAGAGTGCATGGCGTACTTGATGAACAAAGGACAGATATCGCCGCCGACCAGTTATTATTACAGCGTCATAAATCAGGGATATGAGGCGAACGGTATGGACACAAGCTATCTGAGGGCGGCACTTGAAAGGTCGGTTTACGGGCAGCATTTTGATGGATTTCAAGAAGAACTTGAAGAAGATGATCTTCAGATGAAGTTTTAAGGAGCGTGGTCAAATGAGATACAAAGGATTTTACATCAAGATCTCACCCGACAGCAACATTCGCAGGGTCGACAAGAAAGGCAGAGATATTCTATGCGAAGGATTTTTGATACAGGTTTTCGCTGACGAGACCGAACGTATTGAGATCGACAACTTTTCTGCGGCTGTGGGTTTTGAGATACTGGAAAACAGCTTTGCGGAGGCGGTGCAGTTTGCGAAGGATTTTGTGGAGTGTGAAGAAAAGCTATGTAAAAATAACGCATATTGATTTCGTACCATAAAACTATACTATTCGTACCGACTTTTAAAAATGTGTTGAATAAATGTAGTATAATATAACAAATAAGATTTTCTTGAAAAATAAAATTATATTTTGTCGTAAAAGTCTGTATGTGTAGAAAGTTGAAATAATCATACGCTTGTCGAGACGAAAAGTGCATAACAATATTATTAAAAACGCTCTATTTAGTTTTATAGTAAATATACATTTGTAGGATAGACAAATGTCCAAGAAGGAAGATATGAATGATTTTTCTTAGCGGAATTCACGGTTCAGGCAAATCGTATCTGTGTAAGGAATTGAACAAGTACAATATTCCGACTTGTTCAGCCAGTCATCTGGTTGCTAAATATAAAAAAGAAGCATACAGTTCAAATAAGTTAATCAATAATATAGATGACAATCAGTGCGTTCTCATAAAAGCTATGAATTCTTTAAATGATGGGAATCCATATATTTGGGATGGACATTTGTGTTTGCTTAATGGCGATGGTGAAATCTGTAGAATTAATAGTGACGTTATAATTAAATTGAATCCGAAAATTATCATAACTAAGGTGTCAGATCCTAATGAGATTTTTAAAAGGTTAAAGGATCGTGACAATCAAAAATATAATATAGACTTTCTCAAATCGTTTCAATATGAAGAAATTCAATATGCAAAAGAATTGTCTAAAATGTTAAAAATTAAATTCCTGACGATCGATGATGATTTTAAAATTGATGAAATAGTAGAAATAATAAGGAGAGTGTGATTTATGGCAGGCGCATACAAATGGAGATTGTTGTCTGAATGTGATATTAATGATCCTTTTTTTGATTCACTTAAATACGATTATCCTGAATTTGAAAATTGGTATTTGAAAAAAGCTAGAGAAGAAAAACAGGCATTCACATATATTGATGAAAACGGATTAGGTGCTTTTGTAATGCTTAAATTTGACGAAGTAGAAACCATACAAATGCAAAATGGGAAATTGCCAACATGCAAACGTCTGAAAATAAGCACTTTGAAGCTATCAGATAGGGTTCAAGGTAACCGTTTGGGAGAAGGAGCTATTGGAATTGCTCTTTGGAATTGGCTCGAATCCGATGACGAAGAGATTTATGTAACCGTATATGATAAGCATATGAAATTAATTGAAATGCTTAAAAAGTTTGGATTTATATTGGCCGGATATAATCCAAACAATGAAGGGATATATGTTAGAAGTAAAAAGGAGATAGATTTTTCTACTCCATACACATCTTTCCCATTTATTAACCAAGATCAAAACGAATTTGCATTACTTCCTATTGATGAAAAATGGCATGATAAATTGTTCCCATACTCTGAATTAAAGAATACCAAACAAGAAACAGAAGAATTTGCTGCTGCAAATGGAATGACAAAAACGTATTTATTCTTTCCTTACAGTGAGCCAGTTTACAAAGAAAATCAGCCGATACTAATTTACCGAAAGTTTGCGGGTGAAAACAAAAAATTTAAATCCGTCATAACATCGTATGGTACCATTGTAAGGTGCATTAAAATTAAACAAAATTATGTAGAGTATATGGCTTTGGAAGATTATAAGGTTTTGGTTGGAAATAAATCTGCATTTTCATTTGAAGAGATTGAGTCATTTTATTCACAGCGAAATTTATATGTTCTTGAGATTGTATATGATCATGCTTTTGGTGAAGGAAATAATGTGAACTACTTCACATTAAAAAATAATGGAATATGGAAAGATGGTCATCCATTCCAGGCAATGTATAGCATGTCTGATTTTAAATCAATACTTTCCTATGCAAAACAGAACATCGGGAAATTAATCAAATAGCCTTGAAAACACAATTCAAAATATGATATAATGATATTGGAGGTGGTAAGGGTGTGTAAAGTTCTTATGTCAATTAACCCTGAACACGTTGATAATATTATGTCAGGGAAAAAAGTGTTTGAGTATAGAAAAGTAAAATGTAAAAGAAAAATAGACAGTATAGTTATTTATTCAACGGCTCCTGTTATGAAAATTGTTGGTGAGGTCGAAGTTGTAGGTTTGATTGAAGGTACACCTGAAGTTGTATGGAATCAAACTTGTATTGGTGCTGGGATAAATAAAAATTTTTTTGATTTATATTATCATAAAAAGAAGACTGCATTTGCATACTGCCTAGGCACAGTTAATTATTTCAAAAATCCACTAAGTCTTTCTGATTATGGATTAAAAAACGCACCACAGTCTTTTGTTTATTTGAATTAACAGCAAAGAGAGGGCTTGTAATGAATTGGGAAAAGCTTTTGTGTGAAAAACGTCAGACTAGATCTAAATATCCAAGTAAAAAAGATCTTCGCAACGAGTTTCAAAAGGATTATCACAGAATAATATGCAGTGCGTCATTTAGACGTTTGCAGGATAAAACTCAGGTTTTCCCTTTGGATAAAAGTGATTTTGTGCGCACAAGGCTAACCCATTCTCTTGAAGTTTCGTCATTTGCCAAATCATTGGGACAGACTTCTTTTCAGTATTTGATCGACAAAAATATCGATAGTGAACTTACTGCGGAAATAAAAGATAACGTTTGCAGTATACTCGAATGTGCAGGGTTGATACACGATATAGGCAATCCTCCTTTCGGACATTTTGGTGAAGATTCCATCAGAAACTGGTTTGACGCAAATCTAACGAAAATTGAATTTGACGGAACTACGCTTGAACGGTATTTAGACGAGCAGATAAAAAGCGATCTGCTTCGTTTTGAGGGTAATGCCCAGGCTCTTCGCTTGCTGACAAAGCTGCACTATCTTGTTGATGAAAACGGTATGCATCTTACTTATGCTTTGCTCAATACGCTGATAAAGTATCCGATTTCATCTTGTGAAATAGATAAGCACAGTGGTAATATCAAGACTAAGAAGATGGGATATTACCTTGCAGAAAAAGAGCTTTTTGAAGATATTACATCTTCGACCGGTGCAGCAGATTGCCGGTATCCGCTTACATATTTGCTTGAAGCCGCCGATGATATAGCTTATCTGACAGCTGACATAGAGGACGCAGTAAAGAAAGGGTTTCTCAGTTATGATCAGCTTCTTGAAGAGTTAAGAAGTGAGAAATACATAAGTAAATGCGCCGATGAAGATGAGAGAAAAAATTATACCAATATGATCGATTGGTTGGAAACAAAATATCAAAATGCTAAAGCTAAGAAAATAGCAAATCCCGAGCTTAATGCGGTTCAGAATTGGGTTATCAGTATACAGGGAAATCTTTTATACTGTGCTTCATATGGCTTCACAAGAAATTACAGAAGTATAATGGAAGGCACATTCACTAAAGATGTGCTTTCTGTATCACGTGGAAATGCTCTGTCAAAGGCTTTAGGGGGTATAGCATACGAGTATGTTTTCCGTTCTAAGCCGATACTTAAAATGGAGATCTCAGCGGGTAATATAATCAATTTTCTGCTCGACAATTTCATTCCTGCGGCAGTTAATTTTGATACTGGAACAAAGCTTTCACCTATGGAGGACAGGCTTATGTGTATGATCTCCGAGAACTACCGCCAAATTTACACAATATATTCTGAGGGTAAGAGCGATAAAGAAAAGCTGTATCTCAGACTGCTTCTGGTAACTGACTTCGTCTGCGGCATGACTGATAGTTATGCTAAGAGGCTTTATCAGGAGTTGAGTGGGATCGAGTGATTGTCATTGCTCGGAATAGTATAAGAAATAATGGTGAGTTGGTTGTAGATACCGTTAAAAAACAGTTGATTTATTTGGTTTATTACTTATTTGAGAAAAGGGGTTTATCATGACAGAATCAATCATGAGTTTGAAAATATCCGGTCGTTGTTTCCCTTCTGCGACGAAATTGAAATGTTTCACTAAAAATGAATCACGAATAAGTATAATATATGGAAAGAATGGCAGCGGCAAGAGTACAATATCAAAGTCTCTTTGTAACGTAGAAAGTGATTTAAGCTGTTCATTATTAGACCAGAATGATAAACCGTTGTTAATTCCTCAGAATCATATTTTTGTTTTTAATGAAGATTACATAATATAATGTACCCTAGAAACTGAACACAAAATTGCCAAAACATCGTGACAGTGGT
>ENA-OPCE01001357-OPCE01001357.1-human-gut-metagenome-genome-assembly--contig:-NODE-1357-length-15641-cov-13.975298_pt1 | contig 15641 bp, 10 predicted proteins | sample MGYA00241247_ERZ501474 | MGnify/ENA primary metagenome ERZ501474 (study PRJEB25962, sample SAMEA2042572) | human gut metagenome | biome: human gut; feature: human-associated habitat; material: faeces... | reverse complement strand
AGACACCTCAACATATAAAATTTTCTCACAAGAAAAAATACTGCGGAATTAAGGAATTTCTCTGTTCGCACTTCATACGACCGGCTCCGCATCCGCCCAACCGGATCGGAATGCCGCACTCTCTCCGTTCCTTCCCCTGTTCTCTTTTTTCGTCCTTCGCCGCAACCGGCCGGGCAGGTTCTCCCTCGTTTCTCCTCTTTGGCCGCCGACCGGAAATCCGCCGTTCCGCCTCCGTAACCGCACAGGCCGTGCGACCGGAGGATCGCCCTCCGGCGAGCGAAAAACCTACTTGATGGCGATCATGTTGAGGATCGAACGCTCGGCACGGCGGCGTACCTCCTCGTCGAGCGATATTTCGGGCCGCTCGTCGCGCAGCGTGGTGAAGATATTCTCCAGCGTAATCATCTTCATATACCTACAATTGTTGCATCCGCACGCCTCGTCGTCGGGAGGGGCCGGGATAAACGTCTTCTCCGGATAGCGGCGCTTCATCTCGGTCAGAATCCCCGCTTCGGTCACCACGATGAACTCCCTGGCGGAACTTTTGCCGCAATAGTCCAGAATAGCCGCCGTCGAACCGACGAAATCGGCCACCTGCACGATATAGGCCCTGCATTCGGGATGCACCACCACCTGCGCTGCGGGATGCTGCCGCTTCAGTTCCAGGATTTTTTCCAACGAAAACTCCTCGTGCACATGGCAGGCGCCGTCCCAGATCACCATATTCTCGCGTCCAGTCAGCTTTTGGATATAGGAACCCAGGTTCCGGTCGGGAGCGAAGATGATCGGCTGGTCGGCCGGAATCGACTCTACGACCTTCAGGGCATTGGACGAGGTGCAGCACACATCCGTCAAGGCTTTCACCCCGACCGAAGTATTGACGTACGAAACCACCTTGTAGCCGGGATATTTCGCCTTGAAAGCCGCGAAAGCGGCCGCATCGCACGATTCTGCCAGCGAACATCCCGCTTCGAGATTCGGAAGCAGCACCTTCTTTTCAGGCGAGAGCACCTTGGCCGTCTCTGCCATGAAATGCACGCCGGCGAAGAGGATGATCCGGGCGTCGGTCTTCTGCGCCTCGATGGAGAGCGCCAGCGAATCGCCCAGGAAATCGGCTACTTCCTGCACTTCGGGCAGCGTATAGTAGTGCGCCAGGATAACGGCGTTCTTCTCGCGTTTGAGCCGCTCGATTTCCGTTTTGAGTTTCGATGAGTTATCGACCATCGTTTTTTATTTTTTATACTTTTATTTTATTAAAAAAATAATTAAAAGTAAATATAATGCCTGTTGATAGTGTTGATAATTATACCGTATTTCGGGTTATCCACAGCATAGCTTTTCGAAGTTCCGTATTCTGTTCTGCCGATAAGGTCCGGGAGGTTGTCGAAACCCGTTTTTTGGAAAGTTACCGACAAATGTTCAAAACAGGTTTCGACATTTCGACATGTTCGGATTATCAACATTCGCTTCTCTTTTTCCGTGCATATCCCGAATCATACTTTGCGAAAACTTTTTTTTGCCGTTTTCTTGTTTTGTCTATACCGGGCGAAAGATGGATTTTGCAAACGGTTCCGGGTTTTTCTTTTCAAAAGTTATTGCGGGTTTATCAACATCGTTCGTGGGGTTATTTGACCACCTTATCAACAATCCGGTCGGCTATCTCCCGGTAGTAGGGTTCGACGCGGGCGTCGATCGACACCGACGGCGTTCCCGTATCGGCGCCTTCCATAATGGACTGTATGATAGGTATTTCTCCCAACAGGTCTATGCCGTTTTCCTCGGCGAAGCGGCGGGCGCCTCCCTTTCCGAAGAGGTAGTAACGGTTTTCGGGCAGCTCTTCCGGCGTGAACCAGGCCATGTTTTCGACGATGCCGGCCAGGGGGATGTTCACCTGCGGATTGCGGAACATCTCCACGCCGCGCCGTACATCGGCCACGGCGATCTGCTGGGGGGTGGAAACGATCACGGCCGTGTCGATTTTCAACTCCGAAATGATCGAGAGGTGAATATCTCCCGTGCCGGGAGGAAGATCCACGAGCAGGAAATCGAGCGCTCCCCAGCGTGTCTGGTGGATCATCTGCCGCAAGGCGTTCACCGCCATTGCACCGCGCCACAGCAGGGCGTCCGAAGGTTTCACGAAGAAGCCGATCGACATGATTTTCATATCCATCGTTTCGGCCGGCAGGATGATATCCTGCCCGTCCACCTGTTCGGCTTCGGGCAGGTAACCTTCCAGACCGAACATCTTGGGCTGCGAAGGGCCGTAGATGTCGGCGTCGAGGATGCCGACCCGGAAACCCCGGTTGCGCAGGGCGACGGCAAGGTTGGCCGTGACGGTCGATTTTCCGACACCGCCCTTGCCCGAAGCGATCGCTACGATGTGGGCTATGTCGCCCGTCATGGTCGGTTTGTCCGCAGCTTGCGGTTTCTTGGGAGCGGCCTCCTTAATAATAACGGTGATGGATCCTTTCAGGGCGGGAAAATTCTCTTCCAGCAGTGCTTGAACCTGCCGTTTGATCTTCAGGGCGAAGGGATCGCGCACTTTGGCGAAATTCAGGGTGACGGTTATCTTGTCGCCGGGAGTCGAAACCTGTTCGACGAATCCGCTCTCGACAAGACCGTGCTGGGTCTCCGGATGGAGGATACGGTTGAGTAATTCCTTGACTCTCTCTTCCATATTTTCAGTTAAGTTGGTAGCAACGATCGTGCAAACCGGGCGGCAAAGAGCCTGCTCCTGCTCGTCCGGATGCGGCTTATCTGGACAAAGATAACTATTATTTCCGATATAATAAGTCTTTATGGAAAATTATGTTATCGATAAACGATAAATATTATTTGTTTTTCATAAAATTAACGGTTATATTTGCCGCATATTAACTCCGATTCGGAGGGGGGCCGGGATTCGGCGATGCGGAAAAGTTTCGCCCCGTTCGCGCCTCATGCGCCGTTTCGCAGCGAATGAATATTAAATAAATCGGTATGAAATTTTTGAAAATGTTTTTCGCCGGTCTGCTCGCTTTTGTCGTGGGCAGTGCGGTGATGCTCTTTCTTTCCGTGGTGATTTTGTTCGGAATCGTAGGTTCCATGACCTCTTCGGAACCGGTGACGGTCGGAGAGCACGCGATTTTGAAACTGGATTTTTCGGAAGACCTGATCGAGTCGCCGAGCAGCGATCCTTTCGCCGGCATCGATTTCGCCACGATGACGGCCAGACACCAGGTTACTCTTTACAATGCGTTGCGGGCCATCGAAACGGCCAAGAACGATCCCCGCATCCAGGGTATTTATCTGCGTCCGAACGGAGGCGGAGTCGCCACTTACGCCATTCTGGAGGAGCTGCGCGAGGCGCTTCAGGATTTCCGGCAGGGCGGCAAGTTCATCATCGCCTATAACGAAACCTACGGCCAGGGGGGATACTATCTGGCATCGGTCGCCGACAAGATCTACCTGGAGCCTCACGGAGGGATGCAGTGGACAGGTGTTTCTTCGACGCTGATGTTTTACAAGGGTCTTTTCGACAAGCTCGATATTCAGGCCGAAATTTTCCGTCCGACGGCCTGCAGGTACAAGAGTGCCGTGGAGCCTTATTTCCTTTCGAAGATGTCGAATGCCAACCGCGAGCAGATGCAGTTGTTGGTGGATTCCTATTGGAATGTGATGGCGGAGGCCGTCGCCGAGTCGCGCGGTATCGAGCTTTCGACCTTGAACCGACTGGCCGACGGGCTCGAAGTGTCGCTGGCACAGGAGGCGCTCGATCATGGGATGGTGGACGGATTGCTGTTCGAGGATCAGATGGACGATGTGTTCCGGGAGTACGGCGCCGTCGCCAAGAACGACGGACAGTTCGAGTTCGTGACGTTGGGACAGTACGTGTCGCAACTGAATGCGGACCTTAAGAATATCTCTTCGTCGCAGATAGCGATCGTCTATGCCGACGGTGCGATCGTCGATGGCGAAGGCTACGGTGCCGATATTTACGGCAATACGCTGGCTGCGAAGTTGGCGAAGGTACGTCGCAACGACGATGTCAAGGCCGTGGTGCTGCGTGTCAATTCGCCGGGCGGCAGCGCGCTGGCTTCGGATGTGATCTGGCGCGAGGTGGAGCTGCTTCGGGAGAAGAAGCCGGTGATCGTATCGATGGGCAGCTATGCGGCCAGCGGCGGTTACTATATTTCGTGCGGTGCCGATGCCATCGTGGCGGACAAGACGACCCTTACGGGGTCGATCGGGGTGTTCGGAATGTTCCTGCGCCTGGAGGATGCCCTGAAGAATAAGCTGGGCATTACGTTCGATGCCGTGAGAACCAATACGTCGGCCGATATGGGCGTGATGCGTCCCCTGACGGGAACCGAACGGGCGGCGATCATGCGCTCGGTGGACGAGGTGTACGAAACTTTCACCTCCTACGTGGCCGAAGGCCGTAATCTGCCGCTGGAAAAGGTGCTCGACATTGCCGGCGGACGGGTTTGGAGCGGCACGGATGCCCTCGCTCTCGGGTTGGTGGATACCAACGGCGGTCTGAAGACGGCCATCGCTATTGCGGCTGACAAGGCCGAATTGGGCGATAAGTTCCGCATCGTCGAGATGACCGAGGCTCCGACCGGCTTCGGGGCGTTCTTCTCCGGATTCATGGCCAAAGTCAAGGCCGACATCGTGGCCGGAGAACTGGGACCCTGGGCCGGCGAGTGGCGCAAGATCCGTGAGGCGGTGGGACAGCAGGGCGTAGTGATGTATTGTCCTTATGCGGTACAGCCGGAGATGTAGGAAATCGCGGACGGAATGCCCGGACTCACTTTAAGTTTTCGATCGATTATGGAGATATTGAAAGTAGAACACGTTACCAAGCGCTTCGCCAGACATACGGCTCTGGACGATGTGTCGCTCACGATTCCCAAGGGGTCGGTTTACGGCCTGCTCGGACCCAACGGTGCGGGCAAGACCACGCTGATCCGCATCATCAACCGCATTACGGCGCCCGACGAGGGGAAAGTCATCTTCGACGGCTGCGAAATCCAGCCGCAGGATGTCTATCGCATCGGCTATCTGCCCGAGGAGCGCGGTCTGTATAAAAAGATGAAAGTGGGCGAACAGGCCGTCTTCTTCGCCCGCCTGAAGGGGCTTTCGCGCCACGAAGCGGTGGTGCGGCTCAAGAAGTGGTTCGTCAAATTCGGCATCGAATCGTGGTGGGACCGCAAGGTGGACGAACTTTCGAAGGGTATGGCCCAGAAAGTCCAGTTCATCGTCACGGTGCTGCACGAACCTGAGCTGCTGATCTTCGACGAGCCTTTTTCGGGTTTCGATCCGATCAACGCCAACCTTTTGAAGGAGGAGATTCTCGGCTTGCGCGACAAGGGTTCGACGGTCATCTTTTCGACCCACAACATGTCGTCCGTCGAGGAGATCTGCGACCATATCACGCTTATCAACAAGTCGCGCAACATTCTTACGGGCCGTGTGGACGAGATCCGGCGCAGGCACGGCAACAACATTTTTCAGGTAGCCTACCGGGGCGACGCGGAGGCGCTGCGCGGTGTGCTCGAAGGTCGCTGCGAGGTGCTCGAACAGCCCGAGCCGGAGTTCGGGGCGGCCTATTCGTCGCTCAAGCTGCATGTGGAGCGGGATGCCGACGTGCGGGAGGTGATCGCCCGGATCAACGATGCGGTGGAGCTGCGCTCCTTCACGGAGATCATCCCGTCGATGAACGACATCTTCATACGGGCCGTCGGGGGAACCCTCAACGCGGAGTAATCGGAAGAAAACGAACAAGCAAAAGTAGAAAGCCATGGCAAATTCGAAGATAGGAATTATCATTACCCGGGAATTCAACGAACGGGTGCGCAAGAAGTCGTTCATCGTGACCACGATTCTTATGCCGGTGCTGATGATCGGCCTGATGGTGGCCCCGGCGCTCATCATGCGCTATTCCCAGGGGGAAACCCGGCATATTTCCGTGATCGACGAGAGCGGTGTGATCGCTCCCCGGCTCGAGAGCAGCGAGGAGGTGGTCTATGAGCCGACCGACCTGACGCTCGACGAGGCTCGCAGAGAGCATACCGACCGTTTCGGCATACTCTGGATCGGCGGGGACATAATGACCAATCCCGGCAACGTGAAACTCTATACCAACGGCTCCTCGGCGATGTTGGTCGAGGAGAGCGTGTCGGGGCAGATCGCCGACATCATCGAGAAGGAGAAACTCAAGGACTATAACATCGAAAATCTGTCGCAGATTCTCTACGAGGTGAAGACTACGGTCTATATGCAGGTCTTCCGCAACGACCAGATGCAGGACGACGGCAGCGACAAGCAGGCCAATTCGTCGGCCGTATCGACCGTCGTGGGGCTGGTGCTCGGTATGATCCTCTACATGTTCCTGATGATTTACGGTGCGATGGTCATGCAGTCGGTCATCGAGGAGAAGAACAACCGGGTGCTCGAAGTGGTCGTCTCTTCGATCAGCCCCTTCCGGCTGATGCTGGGCAAGATCCTGGGTATCGCTTCCGTCGCGGTGGTGCAGGTGCTCATCTGGGGCGTGCTGGTGTGCGGCGTGGGTGCGCTCGTCATGCCGCACCTGATCTCTGCCGAGATGATGGGAAGTGTCGAGGCGATGCGTGCCGGGACGCTCGATCCGACGGCGGCGGGCGTCGATATGGAGATGGTGCAGACGCTCGCCACGGCGACCGATTTCGGATATGTCTTCCAGATTTTCGCTTACCTGCTGCTCTACGTGATCGGTGGTTACCTGCTCTATTCGGCGATGTTCGCTGCCGTCGGTTCGGCTGTCGATAATGTGCAGGACGCACAGCAGTTGCAGACCCCGATCATGCTGCCGATCATCCTGAGTATCTTCGTGATGATGGTGGTGATGAAGGACCCCAATTCGCCGCTGGTCTTCTGGTGTTCGATGATTCCTTTTACCTCGCCCGTGGTGATGATGGCCCGCATCCCGTGCGGTATTCCGACCTGGGAGATCGTCGTGTCGCTCGCGGTGCTCTACGCTACGTTTATGGCTATGGTATGGCTCGCGGCGAAGATTTACCGCGTGGGTATCTTCATGTACGGCAAGAAACCTACCTTCAAGGAGCTTTACAAGTGGATCCGCTACAAATATTAGCGGGCACGCTGCGGGGCCGGCCGGGTTTTACTTTTCCGGGCACCCTTTTTGCAGGCGGTGAATACATAAAAGTTTTTTCATAAATAGATTTTTTGATCGCGGGTCCCGGTTGTCGTAAGACGTCCGGGACCTTTTCGTGATCTCTGTCCGGAAATATCGTCGGATCGCGGGTATGTTTCCGATGGTACGAGTAATCCGGCATTACTCCGGTTGGACACGAATGAGAGGTTTTGCGTCCTGATACGTCGTTTCGGCAGAAGAGAGGATGTGTCCCGACTTTTGTTCGGAAAGGGCTTCGATGGCGCGAAAATGCTCGTTATTCGCTTTCCTGCGTTTTTGCGACGAAGGTCCGGTGTTTGGATGAACCGGCGTTGCAGCCGAAAAAATCGTGATTTCGGCTGTGCGATCTTATCGCGTTGTTTCTCCGATAAGAAGGCGGTGTGTCATAATTGCCCATTGCTGCGTTATCTTCGGGATTCGGACTCGATCGTTTACACCGAGTAAACTCCTGTCTTCCTCACCTTCGAAGCTTTGCATAGGGCTAATTCTTATGCATATAAAAAGGAGTGTGCCGAAATTCCTATTTCGGCACACTCCTTTATGGAAACGATGCGGAATTACCAGATAATCACGCGCTCCTCGACCGGCATATACATCTTGCCGTCGGTGATGTTGAAGGCGTCGAAGAAATCCTGGAGGTTGCGCAGCGTAGCGTCCACGCGCCATTGACCGAGCGAGTGTACGTCGAGTTTGGTCAGACGGGCGATCTCCTCGTCGCGGATGTTCTGTGCCCAGACGGTCGCGTAGCTCAAGTAGAAACGCTGGGCCGGCGTAAGTCCGTCGATCGGCTCGGGTTCGGTGCCGTTCAGTGTGTTCATGAGTGCCGTGTAAGCCACGCGCAGACCGCCCTGATCGGCGATATTCTCGCCCAGGCAGAGCGAACCGTTGGCGAAGACGGCCGGCTGGTCGCCGCGTGCGGGCAGCACCTCGATCGCGTCGAACTGCTTGACCAGAATGTCGGTCTTCTGTTTGAAGGCTTCGGCATCGGCATCGGTCCACCAGTTGTTCATGTTGCCGTCTTTGTCGAACTGACGGCCTTGATCGTCGAATCCGTGCGTCATTTCGTGGCCGATCACTACGCCGATAGCGCCGTAGTTCACCGCGTCGTCGGCTGCCGGGTTGAAGAACGGCGGCTGGAGGATTGCTGCCGGGAAGCAAATTTCATTGGTGGTCGGGTTGTAATAGGCATTGACCGTCTGGGGAGTCATGAGCCACTCCTCGGGATCTACCGCCTTGCCGACTTTGGCGAGTTGATCGCGGGTCGCCCACTCGCTGGCACGCTGGATATTCTCCCAGTAGGAGAGGGTCGGGTCGATTTCGAGCGTGGAGTAGTCCTTCCATTTATCGGGGTAGCCGATCTTCACGTGGAAAGCGGCGAGTTTCTCGCGGGCACGCATCTTGGTCGAGTCGCTCATCCAGTCGAGCTGATCGATGTGCTGGCCGAGGGCCGTGCGGAGGTTCTCCACCAGGGTCATCATGCGGGCCTTGTCTTCGGCGGGGAAGAACTTCTCGACGTACATTTCGCCTACGGCCTCGCCCAGGGCGCTGTTGGGAATGGCCATGGCACGCTTCCAGCGGGGGCGGGGCTCCTGTTTGCCTGACATCGTGCGGCCGTAGAAGTCGAACGATGCGGCGTAGAAGTTATCGTCCAGGTAGGGCGCTGCGGCGTTGAGGTATTGCGATGCCAGGTAGTAGCGCAGGTCCTCGATCGGAGTAGTTTCGATTAGCTTGTCCAACGCCTCCATGTATTCGGGCTGGCAGACGATCACACGCTCCGGATTGATCTTGGCAAAGTCGAAGAGATACTTCCAGTCGATAGCGTCGTAGTTCTTTTTCAGATCGGCGGTCGCCATCGGGTTGTACATGCGCTGCAAGTCGCGCAGTTCGACGTTCGAACGCATGTTCTTGGCCAGTTCGGTTTCGATGCGCATCACGGCGTCGGTCGCTTTGCTTACCTGGGACTCTTCGAGTCCGGCCAGCGTGAAGAGCCGGTTCAGATAAGTTTTGTAGGCTTCGCGGATCGACTCGTTCTCGGCGTCGAGGTAGTAGTCGCGGTCGCCCATGCCGATGCCCGACTGTCCGATGTAGAGGGCATTGACTTTGCTGTCCTTCAGATCGGCCTCGGGACCGAAGCTGAACAGGGGCGAGCTCGAAGTCATCTGCATCACGGACAGGATCGGAGTGAGTTGTTTCTTGTCGTCCAGAGACAGGATCGTTTCCAATTCGGCCCGGATGGGAGCGGCGCCCTCCTGGTTCAGGCGTACCGAGTCGAGGCCCAGCTTGTAGAGGTCGGCGATCTTCTGATTGACCGTGCCCTTCGCAGGGTTCTCCTTGGTCATCTGGGTGAAGAGCTCGTTGATGCGGATTTCGTTGTTGTCGTTCAACACGTTGAACATGTTGTAGCTCGAATGTTCGGGCTTGAGCGGATTTTTAGCCTGCCAGCCGCCCGTAGCGTACTGGTAGAAACTCTCGTTGGGGGCGACCGAAGTGTCCATGTTGGACGGATCGAGCGCCGGCGTCGAGTTGGTCGGTTTGTTTTGGCAGCCCATCATACAAAGAACGGTTGCAGCGAAAAGAATTTTTTTCATTGGTTGTTTACTCTAAAATATTTTAAGGTTTCTGTCTGTTTTCGATTCAGTACGAAGAACGGTTCGACGGGACCGCGCTCCGTTCGTGCCCGGCTTATTTGCGGATGGCCGCCACTCCCGGCAGCTCCTTGCCTTCGATGTATTCGAGCAGTGCACCGCCGCCCGTCGAAACGTAGCTCACCTTGTCGGCCAGGCTGAACTTGTTGATGCAGGCCACCGAATCGCCGCCGCCGATGAGCGAGAAGGCTCCTTTCGAAGTGGCTTCGGCGATCGCTTCGGCCACGGCTTTCGAGCCGGTAGCGAACTTGTCCATCTCGAAAACACCTACGGGGCCGTTCCACAGGATCGTTTTGCAGCCCAGGATGTGTTCGCGGAAAGTCTTTTTGCCCTCCTCGCCGATGTCGAGACCCATCCAGCCGTCGGGGATGTCGTTCACCGGAGCCTGGCGCGTATCGGCGTCCTCGGCGAATTTGTCGGCGATCAGCGCATCGGGCGAGAATACCAGCTTCACGCCGCGCTCCTCGGCTTTCTTCACGATTTCGAGTGCCGTGGGGAACATCTCCGGCTCGCAGAGCGAGTTACCGACTTTGCCGCCCTGCGCCGCTGCGAAGGTGTAGGACATACCGCCGCCGATGACGATCGAATCGACCTTTTCCATCAGGTTTTCGAGGATCGAGATCTTGGTCGAAACTTTCGACCCGCCGATGATCGCCGCGAACGGGCGCCGGGGATTCAGCATCAGACGATCGACCGCCTGCAATTCGTTCTCCATCACGTAGCCGAACATCTTGTCGTGGGGGAATTTATCGGCGATCAGGGCTGTCGAGGCGTGTGCGCGGTGCGCGGTGCCGAAAGCGTCGTTGATGTAGCAGTCGGCATACGAAGCCAGCCGCTCGACGAACTCTTTCTGCGAGGCTTTGACCGCTTTTTTTGCAGCGGCTTTCTCCTCTTCCGAAGCATCTTCGGCAAGTCCGCGGGGCTTGCCCTCCTCCTCGGCGTAGAAACGCAGGTTTTCGAGCAGCATCACCTCGCCGGGTTTGAGGTTCCGGGCTGTTTCGGCCGCTTTTTCTCCCATGCAGTCGCCGGCGAAAATCACGGGTTTGCCCAGCAGCTTTTCGATCGCGGGGACGATCTGTCCGAGCGAATATTTCATATCGTTGTTCTTCTTGGGCCGTCCCAGATGCGACATCAGGATTACCGAGCCGCCCGCGTCGAGTACCTTGCGGATCGTGGGGATCGCCGCCCGGATGCGGGTGTCGTCCGTTACCTGGCCCTTGTCGTCGAGGGGGACGTTGAAGTCCACGCGGATAATCGCCCGCTTGCCTTTGAAATCGTAAGAATCGATTTTGAACATAATTCGAAATATTTAATGGTTGAACGTGCTGGTTCCACAACCGGCTATAACGTGACAAATTTAGCAAAAAACGCTGGAATAATCAACCGAAATCGGAATAATAGTGCATCTTGCACTGATAATAAACGCATTACGCTGAAAATCTCGGAAATACGGGAAATGGCAATTTAGCAAAGAAACGCAAGGTAATGAAATAGAACGGTTGCCTAATCGTTACCCGAAAATGAGTGAGATTTTTCTTTGTGTCGTCACGTTTCATAGTTCTGCATCATATTGCGTATCAATGTATAACTCGCTGACAACTAATTTTGTAACCAAAAAAAGATTGGATTATGCGAAGTACATTTAAGGTGCTGTTCTACGTGAACGCAAGCAAGGAGAAAAACGGTATTGTTCCCATCATGGGACGAGTGACAATCAACGGCTCAGTGGCCCAATTCAGTTGTAAGCGTACCATTGCAAAAGAGCTTTGGGATGTAAAAGGCAACAGAGCCAAAGGTAAGAGCAAGGAAGCAAGAGAACTCAATCTTGCTTTGGATAATATCAAGGCTCAAATCATCAAACACTATCAACGCCTGTCGGACAGAGAAGCCTATGTAACTGCCGAAATGGTACGCAATGCCTATCAAGGCATCGGAACAGAGTATGAAACATTACTCGGTGCGTTTGATAAGTATAATGCCACATTCAAGAAACGTGTAGGTACAGACCGAGTAATGGCTACATATATGTCAAGAGTAAGGGCAAGAAACCATGTTGCAGCATTCATCAAGGCGAATTACAAGCGTAACGATATGTCTATGATTGAGCTGACTCCCGACTTTATCAAGGAGTTTGCGGTGTTCCTCGCAACAGACAGAGGTTTGCAGAATGGCAGTATCTGGGCAAATTGTATGTGGCTCAAGGGTGTTGTTATGCGTGCCCATTACAACGGATTGATGCCGAGAAACCCATTTGCTCAATTTCACATAAGCCCCAATGTTAAGGAGAGGGAGTTTCTGACCGAAGATGAATTAAAAGCGGTGATGGCACACGAATTTACGGATAGCAAGTTGGCATATATCCGAGACCTGTTTGTGTTTGCAAGTTTCACAGCCTTGTCATTCGTGGATATTAAGGAGCTGACCACCGATGATATTGTAGAGGTTAACGGTGAGAAATGGATATTATCCAAGCGACATAAAACCAAAATACCTTTCCAAGTTAAGTTGTTGGATATTCCGTTGCAGATTATCAAGCGATACGAGCCATTCCAAGAGAACAAACTCGTATTCCCCAATTTGAACTATTGGAGTATCTGTAAACCATTGAAAAAGATGATAAAAGAGTGTGGAATCGACAAGGACATTTCATTCCATTGCTCAAGACATGGATTTGCGACCCTTGCCCTCAGTAAAGGTATGCCAATCGAGAGTGTAAGTAGAGTTTTGGGACATACGAACATCGTTACAACACAGCTATATGCGAAGATTACCACCGAGAAAATCGACAAGGATTTAACGATGTTCGGCAACCAACTTAATCAATCATTCGGTAACACCACAATGGCATAAGGTATGGAACGAGCAATTATAACAATCAGCGAATCGGGCAATGTGAACATACCCGACGGCAATATATGGATGTCTTTTGCTGAACTTGTGGTGCTGTTCGATGTGGCAGCACCCACATTAAAGACAGCAATCCAAGCCATACACAAAATCGGAGTAATAGCGGAACATACGCAACATTGCGAAGTAATGCCATATACCTATTGGGCAACATTGTATAATATAGATATGATTGTCTCCCTTGCATTCCGTATCAACTCATACGGTGCAGAGAAGATACGCAGTGAGGTGTTAAAGAGGATATGCGGACGAAAAGAGAAAGTATGTTATCTCTTTTCGCTTGCCAACTCTCCAATAGGTATGTCGTAATATCAGCATATCGGCTGATTAGTCAGTCAAGGTAAGTCCGAAGATAGGTTTTTGACCTGTTTTCGGACTTGCTTTGTTTATGCACCCCTCAAATACCAATCCCCATAGTACTTTATTCACTATTCTGCTACGATTTGCGTAGCAACTTATCCGTCAATCGCTTATATTTTTGTAGCTGACATTTTTTGAACTTAAAAGCATTTGAAAATGGAAGCTAACAAAGTAACATCAAGCCATAAGCCGCCATCAGATGGTGGTATGGCTAAAGAAGAATTTATCCGAGTGGGAACAACGCTCTACAAGATTGTGGAGCAACCGAGATTAAGCGGTGGATATGTGAAGAAGCGTATCCCCTGGAACAATGAAACGCTCCGCCAAGACTATGGCAAGGACTACATCGGCAGTGTTCCCAAGTATGACGGATTCTGTACCGTACCCGAACACATCGGCTATCGCCCTGTAATCGGCAAATTTCTTAACCTCTATGAGCCGATAGACCTCCAACCGCAAGAGGGTGATTTCCCCTCTATCCGCTCATTGGTGGAGCATATCTTCGGTGAGCAATACGAGTTGGGAATGGACTATCTGCAACTGCTCTATCTGCAACCCGTTCAGAAGTTACCAATCCTGTTATTGGTATCGGAGGAACGCAATACGGGTAAGAGTACATTCCTTAATTTTCTAAAAGCCCTCTTTCAGAACAATGTAACATTCAACACCAACGAGGATTTCCGCAGTCAATTCAATTCCGATTGGGCAGGCAAACTCCTTATTGTGGTTGATGAAGTGTTGCTTAATCGCAGAGAGGACAGCGAACGATTGAAGAATCTAAGCACTACACTATCCTACAAGGTGGAAGCCAAAGGCAAAGACCGTGATGAAATTGCGTTCTTTGCCAAATTCGTGCTATGCTCCAACAACGAGTATCTGCCCGTAATCATCGATGCAGGGGAAACACGCTATTGGGTACGCAAGATAAACCGCTTGCAGTCCGATGATACCAACTTCCTGCAACGCTTGAAAGCGGAGATACCAGCATTTCTCCATTTCCTCACCAATCGAAAGTTATCCACCGATAGGGAGAGCCGAATGTGGTTCAATCCCTCATTGCTGCATACCGAAGCATTGCAGAGGATTATCCGTAGCAACCGCAACCGATTGGAGATAGAGATGTCGGAGCTGCTGCTCGACATTATGACAACTATGAATGTGGATAGCGTTTCATTCTGCCTTAACGACCTTATCGTGCTGTTGATGCACTCTCAGGTAAAGGTAGAAAAACACCAAGTGCGTAAAGTGGTGCAAGAGTGTTGGAAACTAATACCTGCATCCAACGGGCTTACCTACACCACCTATCAAGGCAACTACAACCAAAGTTGCCACTATGAGCCGATAAGGAGAGTGGGACGCTACTACACCATCACAAGGGAGCAACTCGAATCCCTGTAACACTACCATTTTCTGTTGAATTGTTGAATATGAGTATAAACACACTGACAGTAAACAATATATACTCTCAACAAAATCTCAACAAGCCAAAAGAGAAGTTGAGATACAGTACACACCAAATTGTAGATTTCTCTTTTGGTGAGTGGTTTGTTGAGAATATGTTGAACTGTTACAAGTCTGTATATAAGCATATTACATCAACAATTCATCAAATCAACAAATTTTCATTAACATTAAAACCGTATGTAATATGATAATCCAAGACGCAAAACAAATCAAGTTGGCAGACTATCTGCAAAGTTTGGGATATACACCCGTTAAGCAACAAGGCAGGAGCCTATGGTATAAATCACCGCTGAGGAACGAAACCGATGCTTCGTTCAAGGTAAACACCGAGTTAAATCAATGGTACGACTTCGGCATCGGCAAAGGTGGTAACATCATCGCATTGGCAGCGGAACTCTACCATAGCGAGAATGTAGCCTATCTGTTGGAACGCATAGCGGAGCGAACGCCCTACATTCGCCCAGCATCCTTTTCTTTTGGCGAGCAGAAGACACATATCTGCAGTTTTCAAGGTGTACAGGTTGGCGAATTATCTTCTCCAGCCCTTATCGACTATCTGCGAGGACGAGGAATAAACATCGAACTCGCCAAAAGAGAGTGTAAGGAGTTGAGATACGAGTATGAGGGTAAAACCTACTTCGTTGTCGGTTTCCCGAATATCTCTGGTGGTTATGAGCTTCGTAACCGCTATTTCAAAGGTTGTCTTGCCCCAAAGGATATTACCCATATCCGACAGCAAGGCGAGCAACGAGATGTGTGTTACCTCTTCGAGGGCTTTATGGATTATCTCTCATTCCTCACAATCCGAGTGAATAACAATCCCGAAGAGCCACGCACAGAGGAGCAGGATTATATGGTGCTGAACTCCGTTACCAACCTCTCAAAAGCAGAGCAACTGCTACGCCCATATACCCGAATAGGTAGTTTTCTCGACAACGACCAAGCAGGACAAAGAGCGTATGAGAATCTGAAAAAGATGTTTGGAAACAGGCTTCAAGATATGTCGCATCACTACGCAGGTCATAAGGATTTGAATGACTATCTATGCCACCGAAACCAAGCAAAACAAGCAGAGAAAAAATCGCAAGTCC
>ENA-OPCE01001353-OPCE01001353.1-human-gut-metagenome-genome-assembly--contig:-NODE-1353-length-15684-cov-3.119969_pt1 | contig 15684 bp, 12 predicted proteins | sample MGYA00241247_ERZ501474 | MGnify/ENA primary metagenome ERZ501474 (study PRJEB25962, sample SAMEA2042572) | human gut metagenome | biome: human gut; feature: human-associated habitat; material: faeces... | reverse complement strand
ACTACGCCACCGCCGATATGCCCATCCCCATGGTGGCCGACTGCTCCGACTACGAGACCTACCGCAGCGGCAAGTATATCCCCGGCATCATGGGCACCCTGTTCAGTCTGGTGGACAAGCTGGTGTCCAGCCTGTCCGCTACCGTTGTGGGCATCGCGGTCAGCTTTGTGGGCCTGCAGAGCCTGCCCACCCAGTATGACCCCTACACCCCGGGCATGAACTGGGTGGTCATCGTGCTGTTCTGCATCATTCCCATGGTGGCATGGGCGGCTACCCTCATCGCCATGAAGGGCTACACCCTGACCGGTGCCAAGATGAAAGAGATCCAGGCGGTCAACGCCTGCCGCCGCGACGCTGTGGCCAATGGCATGAAGCTGGAAGAGGCCATGACCAAGTGGCAGAGCATGGACCAGCTGCCCGCTGAGTACCGCAGCTGAGCCTGTAAAGAGGAAGAACATGGAACAGAATGTACTGAACACTGACCTGACAGGTAAGGTGGCCGTCGTCACGGGCGCAAGCGGCACCCTGTGCTCCATCTTCGCCAAGGCTCTGGCCCGGGCGGGCGCAAAAGTTGCCCTGCTGGGCCGCAATATGGAGAAGCTCAAGGCTCTGGCCGACGAGATCGAGGCCGAGGGCGGTATCGCCAGGGGCTACACCTGCAATGTCATGAACAAGGCCAACTGCCTGCAGGTGGCTGAGGACGTGATGGCAGAGCTTGGCCCCTGCGATATTCTGGTGAACGGTGCCGGCGGCAACAACCCCAAGGGCACCACCACCAAGGAGACTTTGGAAAAGATTGATTTGGCTCAGCAGGATCCGGAGGTCAAGACCTTCTTCGATCTGGATCCCCAGGGCATCAGCTTTGTATTTAATTTGAACTTTTTAGGCACTCTGATCCCCACGCAGATCTTTGCCAAGGATATGGCAGAGAAGGGCAAGGGCTGCATTGTGATGGTTACCTCTATGAATGCGTTTCGTCCGCTGACCAAAATTCCGGCGTACAGCGCTGCTAAGGCTGCGGTAAAGAACTTTACCGAGTGGATGGCCGTGCACTTTGCGGATATGGGTATTCGTGTTAACGCCATTGCGCCGGGCTTTTTCTCCACCAAGCAGAATGCGACCCTGCTGTGGAACCCGGACGGCACCCCCACTGCCCGCACCGGCAAGATTTTGGCTGCTACGCCGATGAATCGCTTTGGCGAGCCGGAGGAGCTGGCCGGCACGCTGCTGTTCCTTTGTGACGAGGCGTACAGCGGCTTTATTACCGGCGTGAACATTCCGGTGGACGGCGGCTTTAACGCCTATTCCGGTGTGTGATTGAAAAAAGTCCCCGAGTATTCGGGGATTTTTTGGGTGTGTGCACCCCTTTTGCGCAGACTATTTGTATAGAAAAGAGTGTTAAGATGAAGCCTTTTATGGACAAGGACTTTTTGCTGGATACCCCAACGGCTCGGCACCTGTACCACGACTACTGTGAGGCGCTGCCCATTTGTGACTATCACTGCCATTTAAGTCCCAAGGAGATCTATGAGAACGCCCAGCCCACGGACATTTCCGCCCTGTGGCTGTCCGGCGATCATTATAAGTGGCGGGCCATGCGCTCCTGCGGTGTGGACGAGCGGTACTGCACCGGCGACGCCAGCCCCAGAGAGAAGTTCCAAAAATTTGCCTACACCCTGCAATACGCCATCGGCAACCCGCTGTATCACTGGGCGCATATAGAATTGCAGATGTATTTTGGAATTGATACCCCTTTGTCTGCCGCCACGGCAGATGACATTTACGACCGAGCCAATGCGGCCATCGCTGCCGGGGATTTTCGCCCCCGCACACTGATTGAAAAGAGCAAGGTCAAAGTGCTGTGCACCACCGACGACCCGGCGGACGACCTGGCGTATCACAAGAAGATCGCCGCCCTGCCGGACTTTGACTGCAAGGTGCTGCCCACCTTCCGCCCGGATAAGGCACTGCATATTCAGGCACCGGATTTTGCGGACTATATGGGCACTTTGGCTGCCGCTGCGGGTATGGAAATTCATACGGTGGACGATGTGATTGCCGCCCTGCGCAGTCGGGCAGAATACTTCCATTCTGTGGGCTGCCGGGTGTCTGATCAGGCCTTTGATGTGCCGCCCTACGCCCCCGCTGCACCGGAGCAGGTGCAGGCTGTCTTTGCCAAGGCACTGGCCGGGGCGCCGGTGACGGAGCAGGAGGCGCAGATCTATAAAACCCCGGTGCTGCTGGCCCTGGGCAAAATGTACCACGATCTGCACTGGACGATGGAAGTGCACATCGGTGCCATGCGTAACAACAACAGCCGAATGTTCCGCGCCCTGGGGCCGGACACCGGTTTTGACTCAGTGGACGACGGTCGGGTGGCACGGCCCCTGTCTCGCCTGCTGGACGCCATGGACAGCACGGACAGCCTGCCCAAGACCATCCTGTTCAACCTGAACGACAAGGACAACACGGTGCTGGCTACCATGCTGGGTAACTTCCAGTCCACGGAGGCGGCGTCTAAAATTCAGTATGGACCGGCTTGGTGGTTCCTGGACACTATGGACGGTATGACCGCCCAGCTAAAGAGTCTGGGCAACCTGGGCGTGCTGGGCAAGTTTGTGGGTATGGAGACGGACTCCCGCTCCTTTACTTCTTACGGTCGCCACGCCTACTTCCGCCGCATTCTTTGCGCCCTGATCGGTCGCTGGGTGGAGCAAGGCTGGTACGCCAATGACGACGCGGTGCTGAAAGAGATCGTACAGGGCATTAGCTACAATAACGCCATTGCCTATTTTGATTTTGCATAAGGAGAGATAAAAATGGATTTGAAATTAAGACCCAAGGAAGAATGTAAGTTCGACGAGATTTCGTTGGGCGAGATCATGCTGCGTCTGGACCCGGGCGAGGGACGGATCAAGACTTCCCGCACCTTCCGTGCCTGGGAGGGCGGCGGCGAGTATAATGTGGCCCGCGGGCTGCGCCGCTGCTTTGGAATGCGCACCGGCGTGGTCACTGCTTTTGCAGAGAATGAGGTGGGTTACCTGTTGGAGGATCTGATTCTCCAGGGCGGGGTAGATACCTCCCTGATCCGCTGGGTGCCCTTTGACGGCATCGGCCGCAGTGTGCGCAACGGACTGAACTTTGTGGAGCGGGGCTATGGTATTCGCGGCGCTGTCAGCACCTCTGACCGGGGCAACACCGCCATTTCTCAGCTGAAGCCCGGCGATGTGGATTGGGATTATATCTTTGGCACCCTGGGTGTGCGCTGGCTGCACACCGGCGGGATTTACGCCGCTTTGTCGGAGAATTCCGCTGCCGTGGTGCTGGAGGCAGTAAAGGCTGCCAAGAAGTACGGCACCGTGGTGTCTTACGACTTGAATTACCGTGCCTCTCTGTGGAAGGGCATCGGCGGCCAGGAAAAGGCCCAGGAAGTGAACAAGGAGATCGCCAAGTATATTGATGTCATGATCGGCAATGAAGAGGACTTTACCGCTTGCCTTGGTTTGGAGGTTGAGGGCAACGACAAGGACTTGAAGAGCCTGAATATGGACGGCTATTACAAGATGATCGAGGCCGCCACCAAGGCGTACCCCAACTTTAAGGTGATCGCCACCACTCTGCGTACTGTAAAGACCGCCACCGTCAATGATTGGAAAGCCATTTGCTGGGCAGACGGCCAGATCTACAAGTCCATGGAGTTCCCGGGATTGGAAATTCTGGATCGTGTTGGCGGCGGCGATAGCTTTGCCTCCGGCTTGATCTACGGTTTGATGACCTTTGGCGACGCCCAGCAGGCGGTGAACTATGGCGTGGTTCACGGCGCATTGGCTATGACTACCCCCGGGGATACCAGCATGGCATCCCTCAAAGAGGTAGAAGCGAAAGTCCATGGTGCAGGCGCCAGAGTGCAGAGATAAGCAAAGATAACATACCGGCGTGCAGCGCGCTTTGAGGGATGCCGCCGAAAGGGTTAGCGGATAAAATTGAAAAAATAAGCCCCGCAGCGGGCTTTGGAGGTATTGTATGTCTAAAGAAGCAGTTTTGAACAAAATTAAAGATGTTGGGATCGTGGCTGTGATCCGTGCGGAGTCTGTGGAGCAGGCTGCCAAGATTACAGACGCTTGCGTGGCCGGTGGCGTGACCACCGTGGAGCTGTGCTTCACCGTGCCCAATGCGGACCAGCTGATTTCCCAGATGGTGAAAAAATACGAGGGTACGGATGTGACCATCGGCGCCGGTACGGTGCTGGATCCGGCCACTGCCCGGATCGCCATTCTCAATGGCGCCCAGTATATTGTGTCGCCCCACTTTGACCCGGAGATCATCGCTGTGTGCAACATTTATGATGTGCCGGCTATGGCAGGCGTGGGCACGGCGACTGAGGCCATTGCCGCTATGCGCTGCGGCGCCAGCGTGCTGAAGGTGTTCCCCGGCGATGTGCTTGGCCCCAAGTTCATTAAGTCCCTGCGCGGCCCGGTGCCCTATGCCCAGTGCATGCCCTCCGGCGGCGTGGATGTGGACAATGTAGGCGATTGGATTAAGGCAGGCGCCATTGCCGTTGGTGCCGGTTCTTCCCTGACCGCCGGTGCCAAGACCGGGGATTATGCCAAGATCACCGAGACCGGCAAAAAGTTCATTGAGAACATCAAAAAAGCCAGAGCGTAAGCGATAACAAATAGAAAATACCCCCGACTGGGTACAGATTTCGTACACAGTCGGGGGCTTTTTTATAACCGATTTGCCTCCCTTGCAAAGGGAGATGGCAATGCCGTAGGCATTGACGGAGGGATTGACGGAGGGATTGCACTGTTATTCGTTCGCCGCAAGGAGGAAATCTTATTTCTTCCGCACCAGGGTCACGCAGAAGTCGTTATAATTCTTTACGGCGTATTCTTGCTGTCGGGTTTTATCCAGCTGGGGCACGGTGCCAAAGAAAATGTAGCAGTCGCCGGTCAAGTCGCGGTTTTCCTCCACCTGCACATAGCGCCAGCTGCCGTCCTTGGTTACCGGGCGCAGGCGGGGCGCCACATTCGGGTTACCGGCACTCAGCCCGCCACGGGCGCGCAGTTCCGGCTCCAGTGGGGTCATTTGGTCGATTTTGTCGTCCGCATAAAAGCGCAGGAATACGCTCTCTCGCTCTCTAAAGTACGGGTCCTGGCTGTCTACCAGCAGAATTTCGCTGCTGCCGCTGTCTCTGGCGGCGGTCAGCGCCTGTTCAAAGCTTTTGCCGTACAGGGCACTGTTGTGGGTGGCAAAGTTGCCAAAGGCAAAGCCGGTGAGTGCCAAGGACACGACGGCCAGCCCGGCCAGCAGGCGGGGCACCGCCGGGGAGGAAAAGCTCTCCAGCAGCCAGCACACCCCAAAGGCGGCCAAAATATGCAGCAGCGGATAAAAGGCTGCGTAGCGGTACATGGCGTTGGAGGCGTAGCTGACCACAATGGCGTACACCAAAAACGCGCCTAAAAAGCTGCCGATCACCACACGGGCGGTGGGGGTTTTGGCAAAGTCCGTATCGGCCTTGCGGTGCTTCTTGGGCCACAAAAACAGCAGCAGCCCCGCCAGTGCCAGTAGCCCTGCCACTGTGTGGCCAAAGGGGTAGTTGCTTACATTGCCGCTGAGGGTGGGATAGCGGGCGCTTTGGAGCAGCATTAAATCCGGTACCAGGATATTGTACAGCACGCCGCCCAAGTTGGAGAATGCTCGCTGAAAGACAGCGCCGGCAGAGCCTGCCGCGCCAAAAATGGTGGTGCTGTTGCCCCTGGCATAGCTGTCCATAGCCGTGATGGACAGCCCCAGGAAGTTGCAGTCCTTCAGCAGACCCGCCTGCACCAGTCCTAAGAGCAAAAACGGCAGAGCACACACAGCCAATACGGCTACGGACCACAGGGCGTAACGGAATTTCATTTTCTTTTTGATCAGCAGAGATAGATACAGGATCACCAGCAGCACCGGGATCAGAATGGCTGCCGCCATATAGGCGTACAGCCCCAGGGCGAAGCAGGCCATGGATAGGGTGTAAAACAGCAGCCGTGCCTTAGGCTTTTCCACCGCGTGCACCAAAAAGTACAGGGCAAACAGCAGCACAAAGGGCAGGTAGGCGCAGTCCAGGGTCCAGGCGGATTGATACAGCCGCCACGGCTCGATCGCTGTCAGCAGAAGGACGGTATTTTGTACCGTGTACTGCCCGGGGAACAGCAGACGCATCAGCCCTTTTAGGGCGAACAGACCGGCAAAAGCGGTCAGCGCCAAGGGCAGCCGAGCAATCCAAATTTGGTTGCCAAACAGGCGGATAAACGCCGCTGCCAGGTAGGTGGCCAGGGAGGACTGGCCGCCGTACAGCCAGGTGTCAAAATACACCGGCATACGCTGGCCGAAAATGTCTGTGCCCTCCCGCGCCAAACTGCGGGCGTTGAGTACCAGCATAGCCTCGTCCACATGCACATCGCCGTTTATCAGGTAAAGTATAAAAAAGAGGACCTGCAACACGGCGCCCAGCAGGATCAGCCCATTGGCTGTGCCGGGCGCAGACAGTGCGCGGGTCAACGCCCCCTTGCGGGGGGCAGAAGAAGCGGTTTGCATAAGCGTTCGTTCCTTAGGATTTGGTGTGTTCGTCCAGGGTCAGGTAGTAGGCGGGCATGAATTCTTTCCGGAAGTAGGCCACCTCCGGCAGGTCAATGGCCTCCACCTTGGCCTCCTGGGCACGCAGAGCCATCTCAAACTCCCGGTTGCCCATACGGTCCTCCTCAATGCACTTGATCAGTGCGCTGATTTTGTCCGCCGCCTTCACCAGCTGCCACAGTTCTTTGTCCGCCGGGTCGGGGTGAAAGCAAGGGTCGTAATCCGGTCGGAATTCCTCCGGCAGCATGGCCAGCAGACGATCCCCCGCCGTGGCCTCGATCTCTTTATAGGCACGGCGAATGGTGTCGTTATAATATTTTACCGGGGTCGGCATATCGCCGGTGATCACCTCGGTGGTGTCGTGGTACAGCGCCAGCAGCGCGCACCGCTCCGCATTGTAGCTGCGGCCGAATTTCTTGTTGCCGATCAGCGCCAGCGCATGGGCAATCACCGCTACGGTGTGAGAGTGCTCGGCAATGTTTTCCTTGCCGGTATTGTTCATCAGTGCCCAACGGTCAATCAGCTTCATGCGCTCTACCATGGCAAAGAAGTTGCTGCTCATGCGTCCGCCTCCGGCAGGGGCATACCCAGCTCCTCCAGCTGTACGGCATCGATCTCTGCCGGGCAGCCGCTCATCAGCTCGCTGGCGTTCTGCACCTTGGGGAATGCAGTCACATCCCGCAGGGAGTCTGCACCGCAGATGAGCATAGCCAGTCGATCCAGCCCAATGCCCATACCGCCGTGGGGCGGTGCGGCGTATTGATAGGCCTCTACCAGGAAGCCGAATTTGGCGTCGATCTCCTCCTTGCTCAGCCCCAGAAGTTCAAACATTTTGTTTTGCAGCTGGCAGTCGGTGATACGCATGGAGCCGGAGGACAGTTCAATGCCGTTGAGAACCAGGTCAAAGGCCTTGGCACGCACCCGAGCCTTGTCCGTATCCAGGTACGGCAAGCACTCCTCCATAGGCATGGTGAAGGGGTGGTGCATGGCGATCCATTCGCCGGTTTCCTCGTCCTGTTCAAAGAAGGGCATTTCCGTGATCCACAGGAAGTTCCATTTGCCCTTGGGAATGATGTCCAGCTCCTTGGCCACCATCAGGCGCAGAGCGCCCAGAATAGGCAGTGCCTTGGAGGTTTTGTCAGAGATGATAAAGACGCAGTCGCCTTTTTCTGCCCCCAGGCGGGTGAGCAGAGCGTCCAGCTGGCCCGCTTTTAAGAATTTGTTAAAGGAGCAGGTGGGGGTCTCGTCTGCCCAGCGCACATAGGCCAGGCCACCGGCGCCGATCCCACGGGCGTGCTCTGTTAATTTGTCAATCTTCTTACGGGTATAGGCAGCGGCGGCGTTCTTTGCTACAATGCAACGCACGGTGCCACCGGCGGCAATGGCGTTTTGGAACACCACAAAGTCCGTCCCTTTGGCCCAGTCGGTGATGTCCTCAATGCACATATCGAATCGGGTGTCCGGTTTATCGGAGCCGTAGCGAGCCATGGCGTCCGCGTAGGTCATGCGAGGCAGGGGAGCGGCAATGTCCACGCCTACGGTCTGTGCCATCAGGGTCTGAATAAAGCCTTCGGCCATCTGCATAATGTCCTCGCAGTCCACAAAGCTCATTTCCAAGTCGATTTGGGTAAACTCCGGCTGTCGGTCGGCGCGCAGGTCCTCATCTCTAAAGCAGCGGGCCAGCTGAATGTAACGGTCCAACCCGGCAATCATGCACAGCTGTTTGTAGATCTGGGGGCTTTGGGGCAGGGCATAGAACTTGCCCTTGTGTACCCGGGACGGCACCACATAGTCCCGGGCGCCCTCCGGGGTGGATTTGATCAGCATGGGGGTCTCGATTTCTACAAAATCGTGGCCGTAGAAGTATTCCCGGGCAATCTTGGCGATTTTGTGGCGCATGAGCAGGTTCCGGGTGAGCCGCTCGTTGCGCAGGTGCAGGTAGCGGTATTTCAGCGTGGTCTCGTCGCCGACTTTATCTGCGTTGGCGATTTCAAAGGGCGGAGTCTGCGCCTTGGAAAGCACGCGCAGGTCTGTGACCGCCAGCTCAATCTCGCCGGTTTTCAACTCTTTGTTGACGCTTTCCCGCTTTTGCAGGGTGCCGGTGGCAGCCAGCACATACTCGCTGCGTACGCTCTGCGCCTTGGCAAAAATCTCTCGATCAGTGGCGTCGTTAAAGCTCAGCTGCAAAATACCGGTGCGGTCCCGCAGGTCAATAAAGATCAGGTTGCCCAGGTCCCGCTGGCGCTGTGCCCAGCCGTAAACGGTCACTTCCTGCCCGATCTGCTCGGTGGTGAAGTTGCCGCAGTAGTCTGTTCGTTTCATTCCCGTTAAAGTATCCATTATTCCGTTTCTCCTGTTTGAAAAAGGCTTGTAAAGTCAAAGGCTTCGCCGTTGATCTCCAGATCCGCCAGCTGCGCCTGCATGCTGACGCTGTAAAATCCGTTGACAAAGGTAGAAAGCGCTATTTCTGTTTCCTCCCCGGTGTCCATAGCTTTTAGCTGCACCCGGTCGGTATCCACTTCGTTGTCGCCCAGCACCACGGTGTAGCGGGCGCCCAGCTTGTTGGCATATTTCATTTGGGCACGCAGGGAGCGCTGGTTCAGATCCATCAGCACCGCAAAGCCCTCGCTGCGCATATCCCCGGCCAGCTCCAGCGCCTTGCCGGTGGCCTTGTCGCCCAGGGCGATGATAAACAGGTCTGCTTTTTCCGGCTCCGGGTAAGCGCAGCCCTGTGCCTCCATCAGCAGTTGCAGCCGCTCCAGTCCAAGGCCGAAGCCCAGGGACGGGGTCTTTTGGCCGCCCAGTTCGTCAATCAGGCCGTCGTAGCGCCCGCCGCCGCACACGGTGCCCTGGGCACCAATGGAGTCAGACACGAATTCAAATACCGTCTTGGTGTAATAGTCCAGCCCGCGGACAATGCGGGGGTTTACGGTGTAGTCGATGTTTTGCGCTTTTAAGTAAGACTGTACTTTATCAAAGTGTTCCCGGCACTCGTCGCACAGATAGTCGGTCACTGCCGGGGCGTCCTTGGCGATCTCCTGACATACCGGGCTTTTGCAGTCCAAAATGCGCATGGGGTTGCGCTCCAGTCGGCCCTGACAGGTGTCGCACAGTTCGTCTTTGCGAGCAGCAAAGTAGCTGCGCAGGGCGTCATAATATTTGGCACGGCAAGTGGGACAGCCGATGGAGTTGATCTCCAATCGCAGTCCGGTGACCCCCAGCCGGTCAAAGAACGCGGAAGCCAAGGCGATTAGTTCAGCGTCTGCCAGGGGGGATTGGGTGCCGAAGCACTCCACACCGAATTGGTGGAACTCCCGCAGGCGACCGGCCTGGGGCTTCTCGTACCGGTAGCAGCTGTCCAGATAATAGACCTTTTGGGGCAGAGCCTCGTTGCACAGCCCGTTCTCCAGGAATGCCCGGGCAGCACCGGAAGTGCCCTCCGGGCGCAGGGTAATGGAGCGGCCGCCCTTGTCGTCAAAGGTGTACATCTCTTTTTGCACCACATCGGTGGTGTCACCCACGCCCCGCTGGAACAGCTCCGTGTGCTCAAACACAGGGGTACGGATCTCTTTGTATCCAAAGTCGGCGGCCGTTTCCCGAGCCGTGGCTTCAATATACTGGATTTTGTAGGCGTCCTGGGGCAGCACGTCCTTGGTGCCCTTAATCGCTTTGGTAATCAGTGCCATAGTTCTTTCTCCGTTCGTGTAATACCAGCAAAATCGGGTGAGCTGGCTCACCCGTTGCGTTTTTAGTGATTGTATTTGGGGTTGACGATCTCTCGCCATTCAAAGTCGCCCCGCTCCACGCCGCGGATCAGCGCCTCTGCCGTGGCAATGTTGGTGGCAAAGGGAATGTTGTGCACATCACACAGCCGCAGCAGGTCGTTGTCGTTGGGTTCATGGGGTTTGGCGGTCAGCGGATCTCTAAAGAAGATCAGCAGGTCAATCTCGTTGCAGGCAATACGGCTGGCGATCTGCTGGCCGCCGCCTTGGCTGCCGCCTAAAAAGCAGTTGATCTTTAGACCGGTAGCCTCTGCCACCAGCTTGCCGGTGGTGCCGGTGGCACACACCTCGTGGCGGCTGATAATGCCACAGTAGGCAATGCAAAACTGCACCAGCAGTTCTTTTTTGGCGTCATGTGCAATCAGTGCAATATTCATAATGCTCCTCCGTTTCTCTTAGGGGGTTAGGTGGTTAGGTGCGCGCGTGGCGCTGTAGGTTCAGCCGTTTCTATGATAAACGGCGGTTGTTTTTTATTTTACAGCTCATCATACCATATTTTGGCGCTTTATTCAACAAAAAATACAGGTCAGTTCAGCAGGGCACCGGTTTTTTGATTGGTTTTTTCGTCCGTATTGTTCTGATACCAGTATTTGATGATGGAAGAGGTGATCTCTGCGGTGGAAGTACCGCTGCCTGCCAGCTCAACCACGGAGGCCACGGAGATCTCCGGATTGTCATAGGGGGCAAAGGTGATCAGGAAGCCGTTGTTCTTCTTCACACCGTTGACGATCACCTGCGATGTACCGGTTTTGGCGGCCACTTCGGTGCGCAGCTGGTTGAAGATTAGCGAGGGTGCACCTTGCGTTGCCACCAGGCGCATACCGCTCTTCACGGCAGTAAGGGTGGATTTGTGCAGATCCAGGCTCTCCTCTATCTTGGGCTGGGTCTCGGTGACCGTGCCGCTGCTGTTGTCAATCAGGCTCTGTACCAGGTGCAGCTGGTAGCGGGTGCCGCCGTTGGCCACAGTGGCGCAGTAGTTGCTCAACTGTAAGGGCGTAAACAGGTTGTCAGACTGGCCGATACCCGCCTGAATGGTATCACCGCTTTGCCACACGCCGCCGGCAGCTTCACGCTCCTCCGGCCCGGCCAGGGTACCGGCAGACTCGGCGATCTCCACGCCGGTCTTTTGTCCCAGGCCAAAGGCACTGGCGTACTCGTTCATCTTGGTAATGCCCAGGCGCTTGGCACAATTGTAAAAGAAGATGTTACAGCTGTCGCGCAGGGCGGTCTCCACATTCTCGCCGCCGTGGGCGTTTTTGTTCAGGCACTGGAAGGTCTGGTCATAATAGCGGAACAGACCGCCGCAGTTGAAAATGGTGCTGCGGGTGATGGCGCCCTCCTCCAGGGAGGCCACTGCCATCATGGGCTTAAAGGTAGAGCCGGGGGCGTAGGTACCCAGGGCAAAGCGGCTCCACAAGGGCCGCCGCCGGTTGGTGGCCAGCTGCTCGTATTTGTCATAGTAATCCGCCAAGTCAAAGGTGGGATAACTGGCGGACGCCAGTACCGCACCGGTGTTTACATCCTGCACCACCACGGCGCCGGCGGAATTGTAAAGATCCGTTTTGTCGCAGACCTTTTTCAGCTCTTTTTGGGCCAGGGCTTGCAGGTCACGGTCGATGGTCAGTACCACCGTGTTGCCCTGTACCGGGGCTTTGGTGATCTCCTCGGTCACATGGCCGTCCTTGTCTACGGTAATGGTCTTTTCGCCGGGGGTGCCCCGCAGCGCACTCTCCATGGCGCTTTCAATCCCGCTTTCGCCGATCTGGTCGTGAATGCCGTAGCCTTTGCCTTTCAGCTGGGCATACTCCTCTGCGTTGATCTTGCGTACGGTGCCCAGGATGTGGGGCGCCAGGGTGGAGTCCGTATATTCCCGGTGGGTCACCACCTGTACATCGGCACCCAGGTAACGGTCCTTGTCCTCTTTAATGGCGGCTACCGTCTCGCTGCTCACCTCATCGGCGATCACTACCGGAGTGCTGATGGAGAATTGCAGCCGGGTCAGCTCGTAGCGCAAGTTGCCGATTTGCAGGGCGGTCTTGGTGTCGTATTGCTCCAGACCGTACTTCTCCACCATAGCGTCATAGCAGTTTTGTGCTGTGGCGTAGGGTTGCAGGTTGAACATATCCGCACTTTTCATAGTGGCAATGTCTGTCTTTTTACCGGAAAAGACGATTTTGCCGCTTTTCAGCTTTAAGGGCAAGTTTTGGGTGTATTCCTCACCGTTTTTCTGAAACAACGCAATGAGATTTTGCAAAATGGCGTTGCGCTTGTCGTTCTCCGTAGCGGCAGGGAAGTAGGCAGCGTCCAGAATAATGGAGTTGGTCTCTCGGTTGGTGACCAGGGCGTTGCCGTTGCGGTCCACGATCTCGCCTCGGGCGGCCTCAATGGCGACTTTGTAGGTCTTGACCGTATTGTTTTGGGCGGCGTAGTAATCGTGATCCCGAACCTGGATTTTATATAGCGTGGCGGAGAAGCCGATGATCATCACTGCCACCAGCAGCAGGGCAATGACCGAACGGGTGCTTTTGTATCGACTTTGCATCGGCTTTTCTCCTTTCGTTTTTTTATAGGATGCCCATTATTGCAGGGCCTTGCGGTTCAGCCGCTGGCGCAGGGGCCGCAGCAGGAACCAAAGAATGGGGGCAACGACCGCTGTGTACAGGGCACAGGGTAGGTAAAAGGTGAACAGGGTGTTTGTGCCGCCGTCCACGCCCTTAATGAGAATAAAGCACAGCCAGTACAGCAGACCGTACAGGAAGGGCGCCGGCAGAGCAAACAGCATGTGGGTCACAAAGGTGCTGCGAATATAGCGCTCCATTACCGCGGACACGCCAAAGCACAGCAGCATAAAGAACAGGGCGTTGAACCCGGCGGATTTGGCCGCGTGCAGGTCCCACACGCACCCGGCAAACAGTCCCAGCAGTGCGGCGGGCAGCTCCCGCTCGCCCATGACCAGCAACAGGGTCACCGGCAGCAGCAAAAAGCAGCGGGCGCTGCCGATTTGCCAAAACAGGCCGGGGGTATTCTGCAACAGGCCGGCGACGGCGATGACCAAACAGTAGACCGTGTATTTCACCGTCTTTTGATGTGTTGTCAGTTCCATTACTTGCCTCCCTTAGCGGGGGTAAAGCCGGTGAGCACCAGGCAGTCGGTAATATTGGCAATGTCCGTGCCGGGCTTGACAATGGCGTAGGTACTGATGTTGGTGGTCTCGTCCGCCACCTCCTCCACCGTGCCAATGATCAGGCCCTTGGGCAGTTTAGAGCTGATGCCTGCGCTGGCAATGATGGAGCCGTAGGTAATGTCCGTAGAGGTGCTCAGGTTCTCAAACTTGCAACAGCCGTCCGCCGCCAGCTTGGCGTCGCCGGTTACATAGCTGACCTCGCCGGAGTTGATGTCGTAGGCAGAGACGGAAAAGTCCGGGTCCAGCACCGTGGTGACGATGCTGTATGTGGGATAGGCTTTCTTCACAATGCCGATCAGATAGCGGCCATAAAGCACCGCATCGTTCTCCTTGACGCCGTTGACGGCGCCTTTGCTGATGGTAAAGCTGAGATACGGATCTGCGCTGTCCCGGCCTACCACATCGGCAGCCACATACTGAAAACCGCTGTTCTCGTTTTTCAGCTCCAGTGCCTCTTTGTACTCCTCATTCTGGCTCTTGATATTTTTATAATCCGCCAGCTGCTCCTGCATTTCGCCCAGTTGGCGTTGCAGCTCGTCAATCTTCTTTTCGTATTCGGTATTGCCCTTGGCGTTGCCGGAGAGGGTGGCCAGCCCGTCGCTGATCTTCTCCGCAGCCCAGTGGGCGGGGGCAAAGACGGTACCCAGTACGCCGCTTTGGGCGGTCTCGCCGTGGCCGGTGGCTGCCGCGATGAGCATACCCAGCACCAGGAGTGCTGCCAGTATGCCTACGGTCTTCACCGGGCGGCTTTTCCAAAATGCTTTCATTATCTCGCCCTTCTCAGTTTGATGGAGGTGCCGATAGCCACGCAGTCGGTGGGGGCGTCCGGAATGTGAATTTTGATTTTCGTTTCCTGCTCGATCAGGTCCGCCAGCCCCCGCAGGGTGCTGGAGCCGCCGGTCAGGTAAATGCCCCGGTCCATAATGTCTGCTGCCAGCTCCGGCAGGGTCACCTCCAGGGTCTCCTTAATGGCACGGATGATCTCCTGCACCGGCTCGGTCAAGATTTCCCGTACCTGGGCGCTGGTGATCTCCATGGCGCCGGGCAGGCCGTCCGTCAGGTTGCGTCCCCGCACTTCCATAGCGCCCTCGCCGTCATAGGGTGCGGCAGAGCCGATTTTCAGTTTAATCTCCTCCGCCATGGGCTCGCCGATAAGCAGGTTGTGGTGCTTTTTGATATAGTCGATGATGGCCTCGTCCATGGCCTCGCCGCCTACTTTAATGCTCTTGCAGGCTGCAATGCCGCCCAGGCTCAGCACCGCCACATCGGTGGTACCGCCGCCGATGTCTACGATCATGGAGCCGGTAGGCTCATACACCGGCAGACCGGCGCCCAGCGCTGCGGCCATGGGCTCGTCAATCAGCTCCACATCCTGCGCACCGGCGCTGCGTACCGCGTCCTCCACCGCACGGCGCTCTACCTCGGTGACCCCGGAGGGCACGCTGATGACCACCCGGGTCTTGGAAAACATGGAGCGCTTGTCCGAGCGGAAAATAAAGCTGTGGAGCATATCCGCGGTCATATCAAAGTCGGCGATGACGCCGTTTTTCAGCGGTCGCACGGCCACAATGGAGCCGGGGGTGCGGCCCAGCATAGCCTCGGCCTCAGTGCCCACCTTCAGCAGCTTGCCTGTATTCTTGTCCATGGCCACCACGGAGGGCTCCCGCAGCACGACGCCCTTGCCCTTAATATATACCAAAACAGAAGCGGTACCCAGATCGATACCGATATCCTTGCTGAACAGACCCATAGCAATGTTCCACCTTATAGTTAAAATATTTTTTAGTATAACCCGTTTACACGGGAATCCAATCTCAGCTTATTTTATTATAGCGAGTCAAACTATGGTTTTCAACCGTTTCTTCCTTAATTTTTCCTCTGTTCCGCCTTTTCTTCCTTCCGGCCCGCCTGGGCCAGGGTAAGACACCACACCTTGGCCGCCCCGCCCTGCTTCAGCAGATAGGCGCACTCGCCCAGAGTGGATCCGGAGGTCACCACATCGTCCACCAGAAGCAGCCGCTGTCCTGACACCTGGGCGCCGGAGCACAGGCGATAGGCTCCCCTGGCATTCGCCTCGCGCTGAGCCTTTTCGGTGAGGGA
>ENA-OPCE01001352-OPCE01001352.1-human-gut-metagenome-genome-assembly--contig:-NODE-1352-length-15693-cov-3.506906_pt1 | contig 15693 bp, 8 predicted proteins | sample MGYA00241247_ERZ501474 | MGnify/ENA primary metagenome ERZ501474 (study PRJEB25962, sample SAMEA2042572) | human gut metagenome | biome: human gut; feature: human-associated habitat; material: faeces... | reverse complement strand
AGTTCAGACGATTCTGGCGAATACTCAGAAAGAGGGAACAAATGTAAAACAGGTTAATGCTGCGCTTGACCAGTTAAATACTTACGCTGATAAGACCATATACAATTTTACGGAGATGACACGTAATATTGGTACTTTCACAGCAGCAGGTGTTAAGTTGGACACTTCTGTGTCGGCCATTCAGGGTATAGCCAATCTAGCCGCAGTGTCAGGTTCAACATCTCAACAGGCGTCTACTGCTATGTATCAGCTTTCACAGGCTTTGGCATCCGGTACAGTTAAACTTATGGACTGGAATTCAGTTGTTAATGCTGGCATGGGTGGTCAGGTATTTCAGGATGCATTAATAAGAACCTCTGAAAAACTGGGAACCGGTGCACAAGCATATATTGATGCTGCTGGTTCATTTAGAGAATCACTGTCAAAGGGTTGGTTGACGACGGATGTTCTGACCGAGACTTTAGATATGTTTTCTACAGCCGCTGATACTGAAGAAGAATATGCAGCTGCTATTCAGAAGTTTGTTGATGAAGGATATTCAGAAGAACAGGCTATAGATATGGCCAATATGGCTAAAACTGCTGGTGAAGCAGCAACAAAGGTCAAGACATTTACACAGCTTATAGGTACACTCAAAGAGGCTCTCGGTTCTGGCTGGACAACGACCTGGCGATTAATAATTGGCGACTTTGAAGATGCTAAGGAACTCTGGACAGATGTTTCAGATGTTCTTAGCAAGTTAATCAACAACGCTTCAGAGGCAAGAAATAAATTAGTAGAGGGAGTTATGTCTTTTAATCCTTTTACTAATATGCTTAATAAACTAGAGAATTCTGACGTTGGAAAAACTGTTAAACAGATAAATAATTTAACAAATAGTCTCGAATATTATCAGAAAGTAGTAACCGATGTATGGAGAGGCGATTATAAGAATTCCGATACAGGCCGATATGAATTGCTTGATGAAACCGGATATAATCATCAAGTTATACAGGATTTAGTTAATAAAGGTTATGAATACGAACTTACAGTAGAAGATGTGCAGGAAGCGGAAGCTAAGTTTGCAGATTCATTAGGGGACTCTACTGAAGAAATTCAAAATGAATCTAAGCAATTGTCGAAGCTTTCAGACGAACAGTTAAGACATGCTGGTTTGACCGATGATGAGATTTCTATGTATAGAGATTTGGAAAAACAGTCTGAGAAAACTGGCAAATCTATAGAAGAACTCATTAGCGATATGAGTGCAAAGGATGGTAGAACTTTATTATGGGATGGACTTGGTAATATTGGAGAAACTCTCATAATTACATTTACAGCCATAAAGGATGCATTCTCTGAGATATTCCCTGCGCCATCCGTTGCTAAGATTTATGGTGTTATTGATGGATTTAATGCACTTACTGAAAAGATGAAAGAATTCAGTAGCACACATGCATATGATGTAGAGCAGACTTTCAAAGGATTGTTTGCGGTAATTGATATTGTGCGAATGGTTTTAAGTTCTGGTCTTACAGTTGCATTTAAAGCATTGAAAGGAATCCTTAGTGCATTTGATATAGACATCATTGAATTTACAGGTTATATAGGTGAAGCACTTGTTAATCTTCGTAATTGGTTGAAAAATAATGATTACATCGAGAGATCTTTCAAGAAAGTAGGAGAAGGATTAAAAGTTGTAATCGACGGATTTAAGAAACTTATAGATTTACTTAAAGAATCGCCAAGAATTCAGAAATTTGTTGATATTATAAAAGATATTGACCTAAAAGAAGCTGGTGGATTTGTCGTTGAAGGTCTTAAGAAAGGCTTATCGTCAGGATTAACCATTATTCCAGATATGCTGAAAGATATAGGTTTAAAACTACTATCAGCATTTGAGAAAGTGCTTAGAATTGCTTCCCCATCTAAAGAGATGGAGGCTGATGGTGAATTTGTAGTTGCTGGATTGGTTAAAGGTATAGAAAACACTGCATCTACAGTATGGGATGCAATAAAAGACATTGGTACAAAGATAATTACCAAGTTTAAAGAGATTAAGGTCGGCGAAGCATTAACTAAGGTTATATCAGTTGGTGCTGGCGTTGGAATGCTAGCCATCACAAAGAACCTTGTTGACACATTTAAGAATATAACAGCTCCAATGGCTAGTGTTGGTGAATTTATAGAGACACTTGATAAGTCAGTCAAAAAGACAGCTAAAGCGATAGGCAAGAATCTTAAAGCATCTGCATTTGAGAAGAAAACAGAAGGTGTTCGTAATCTTGCATTGGCGCTTTTAGCATTATCTGCGGCAGTATTTATAATGTCAAAGATAGACACTAAAAAGTTATGGTCTACAGTTGGTGCAATAGGTGTATTGGCTGTAATACTTGTTGGATTGGCAGTTGCAATTAGTAAGCTGACAGATTCTGCTGTCGAATTAGATGGCAATAGCAAGACACTTAAGTTAAGTGGGTTAAAAACTACACTCATAAGTATAGGTGTGGCTCTAGCATTAATGGCAGCAACTGTTAAGATTATGGGAAGTTTAAATCCTGATGCGTATATGCAAGGATTGTTGGGTCTTGTTGCTCTTATGGGTGTTATGATGCTTTTAATAGTATCTATGAGTTTACTTGTATCTGACAATAATAGTAAGAGTATACAGCAGGCTGGAAAAGCTATGAAGAAGATTGCTACAGCAATGATTCTTATGGTAGCTGGCATAGCTATTCTTGGAAATATGAAACCAGAGAAGTATGCTCAGGGCCTTGATGGGTTTAATACTATCACGGCAGCTTTACTTGCAACCATAATCGGTTTAGTGGCATTAACCTATATAGCAACAGACAAAGACATATCTCAGGTTGGAAACTTAATGCTTAAGATAAGTGCCTCTATGTTATTAATGGCTGTTATGCTCAAGATGCTTAAGTCGGTAGATTATGCTGAAATTGGAAAAGGTGCATTAATCTTGGCTGGAGTTGCAGTATTAATTGCTGGATTGGTCGCATTAACTCATAAAGCATCTGATAAACAGATAAAAGGAATCGGTAAAATGCTATTGGCTGTATCGCTGTGCTTTGCAGTTATGGCTGGTGTGTGTTTAGTTCTTGGGTTATTGCCGGTTGACAAAATAGTTCAGGGATTAGCGGCTGTAGCAGCATTCACAATATTAATAGAGGGATTAATAGCTGTGGCAGCGATTGCTGGTAAAGTAGATGAGAATGCATCTAAAACTTTAATGAGTGCTGCAATTGCGATAGGCGTTATGGCTGCCGCAGTGGCAATATTATCTATACTCAAACCGGAGAAGATAATAGTGGCTACAGCATGTATGAGCGTACTAGTCAGATTATTTGCATTGGTTGAGTTCTGTGCTTCAAAAGTACAAGGAGCAATGGGGTCTTTGATTGCTATGGCAGTTGTTATAGGGCTTCTTGGTGGATTACTCATTGCTATATCATGTTTGCCGGTAGAGAAAACTATGGTCGCGACAGCAGAATTAGCGATATTAATGGCAGTTATGGCTGGAGTGATGTTCTTAGTAAGTAAAGTCCCAGTCAGTGCGGCTATAACTGGCGCTGCTGGATTAGCTGCATTCATAGGAATATTTGCAGCCACATTAGCAATTCTCGGCGGTCTTAGTAAGATACCAGGAGTATCAGATATAGTTAATTCCGGAGGAGAGTTCTTAGCAAATATTGGATATGCTCTTGGAAATTTCATTGGTAGTATTATTGGCGGATTTGGTGCAGGTGTTTCTTCAGGACTACCTGAAATTGGAACTAACCTTGCATTATTTATGGAAAATGCTCAGCCATTTTTCGATGGTATTACCGGTATAGATGCTGTGTCAATGATAGCGAATATTGGTTCATTAACAGCTGCTATATTATTGCTAACAGCAGCTGATTTTATATCCGGCATGGCTACATTTATGAAAGGTAAGAATTCATTTTCTCAGTTAGGAAAAGAGCTTTCAGCATTTATAGTAAGTGCTCAGCCATTTATAGATGGTGCTAAATCGCTCACTGGTGAGATGATGGAAGGTGTTAAGGCATTATCAGAAACATTACTGATGCTTACTGCCGCTGATTTAATAGATGGAATAAGCTCTTGGTTGACTGGAGGAACATCATTATCAGATTTTGCCGAACAGTTAAAGCCTTTTGGCGAAGCAATGGTAGAATTTTCTGATGTGGTGGCTGGAAAGATTGATATTGATGCAGTTAATTCCGCAGCAAACGCTGGAAAGATAATGGCTGAGATGGAGAAGAGTGTCACTAAAACAGGTGGCGTAGTGCAGTGGTTTACCGGTGAGCATGATATGGGTAAATTCTCAACACAATTAGTTCAGTTTGGTAGAGCAATAGTTCGTTTCTCCGACACTGTATCGGTTGGAGTGAATGAAGAAGCCATAACAGCCGCAGCAAACGCTGGAAAGATTATGGCTGAAATGCAGAAAGACATTACACCATCTGGGGGCGTTGTAGAATGGTTTACCGGTGAAAAAGATATGGGTAAATTCTCAACACAGCTAACTCAGTTCGGAAATGCTATTGTTAATTTTTCTAGTAAAGTGGCTGGAAAGATAGATGAAGGAGCAGTAACAGCAGCCGCAAATGCCGGTGCAATAATTGCAGATATGCAAAAGAATATAGCCCCATCAGGTGGTGTAGTGCAGTGGTTTACAGGCGATAAAGACATGAGTGCATTCTCTAAACAGTTAGTTCAGTTTGGTGAAGCAATCGTTAAATATTCCGATAAGGTCACAAATGTTGATGCTACAGGTGTCGAAAAGTCTCTAACATTTTCAAGAGCATTGCTCGGTGTAATAAACAGTTCATTATCAATAAATGAAAATGGGATAACTAAGTTTGGTAAAACCGCAGATATCGGTACAACAATTCAGGCATATGCTGAGAAAATAGCGTCTGTAAACTTAACATCAGTAACCACGTCAATCAGTGCTGCAAAACAATTACGAGACTTTGTACAAAGTTTAAATAACTTTGATATATCGGGAATAGCAACCTTCGATGAGGCTGTTAAAGAATTTTCAAAAGTTAATATGAGTTCGATAAAGAATGTACTTGATGGATATTCTTCAGAATTCAATGACCTTGGAAAGAAATTCTTAACCTCGTTGGTTGAAGGCTATTCATCGAAAGAAGAAAGCTTTTTAGCAGCGGTTGATTCAAGTTTACAAAGAGCCATAGAAACAATTAATTCATACTATCAGAGTATTAATAGTAGCGGAGCATATCTGGTTAGTGGTTTTGTCTCTGGTATAAACGTCAATACGTTCAGAGTAGAAGCATCTGCTAGAACAATGGCTAAGGCAGCATATGATGCAGCTAAAAGAGAATTAGATATCAATTCACCATCTAGGGTTATGGAAAAATTAGCTAGTTATGTTCCTGCTGGATTTGCTAAGGGTATTAATAATAATCTTGGATTAGTTAATATGTCATCTTCCGATATGGCTAATACGGTCATTGACGGTGTTGGCAACGCCATATCCAAGATATCAGAACTTATAAATGGTGATATGAATATGCAGCCAACTATAAGACCTGTCGTGGATTTATCAGACGTTCAGACAGGCGTTGGAGCAATAGCGGCTATGATGCCTATAGGAGGTACTATAGGTATTTCTGGAGGCTTTAATACCGTTGCTACAATGATGAATCGAAATCGTCAAAATGGAAATAATGACGAAGTTATTTCAGCCATTAACAAACTCGATAAGAGTTTAAATGGTCTTTCTAAACCAACATACAACGTTGGTGGAATAACGTATGATGATGGAAGTGCAGTATCCGATGCTGTACAGGAATTAATAAGAGCAGCTAGAATAGATAGGAGGTCATGATATGGCTAGTGTATCAGGTTTGACTATAAAACGACAGACTGGCAGTAGCACATATTATGCTACATGGGATTTTGACAGTTCCATATCACAGTCTACTGGTGGCGGAGTCAATGAAGGTGACTGGGTCACAATTAACGATGGCGCAACTTGGTATAATGGAGTAGAAATAGCTGATTGGTGTTTTAGCGAGACATGGATGGTTATTCAAGTATCTGGAGACAGAGCTGTACTTGGTGAAAATCAGGGTGGAGGCCATGACATACAAAGTCCGATTAATGTTAACGATTTGAGTGGTGGAAGTGGTGAATCTACTGAAACTATAACTGACACATTAGAGAATTATGATGTGCAATGGTATTATGATACTGGAGACGACATATGGTTTGAAGGTACATCTGATTCGCCAACATCTACTCATTCGGTATACTCGTCACCGCCTAGCAATGCACTTAGAATCAAAGTCAAGGTTACCCCAGTATCAAAGACTTATACAGTTAACGATAATGAGACATCCTATTGGACAGGTGAGGCAAATGAAGAAGAGTTTTCATTGGCTGGGGACCCTCCTGAAACTCCAACGACGCCTACAACTGAAATTGAAAAATTAAAGTTAACAGCGTCTATAGAAAACATATCAGATCCAAGAACAGACCAGATAGAATTCGAAGTATACAACGATTTAGTTAAAGTTAATAGCACAATCGTTGATGTAAAGTTGTGTATGGCTTCTATGTCTACAAATGTCATAGCTGGCGGAAAATACCGAGTTAGATGTAGGGCCATCAATCTTTATTACTCGTCTAAGATATACGGAGAGTATTCAGAATTTACAAGTGAGCTGTTAACTATACCTGCACCAGTTACTAATATCGTTGCTTCGGCTGATAGTAAAACATCAGTCGTATTAGATTTTGATAAATCTTCCACAGCAACGGGGTATAAAATTGAATATGTTACAAACCGCGATTATTTTGATACATCATCGCAAACCAGTTCGTTATCGGTAACGACTAACAGAGCGCATGTTATAGGACTTGACACTGGTAAAGAATGGTTTTTCAGAGTTGCTGCTACGAATAGTAAAGGAGATTCAGAGTGGAGTGATATTGTTTCGTTAACGATAGGCTCTGCTCCAGCAGCTCCTACAACATGGTCATCTACAGCTACAGCTATCGTAGGTGAGCCATTGAATTTATATTGGGTACACAATGCAAAAGATAATTCAAGTCAAACATTTGCTCAGATAGAGATTGACGTTAATGGAACTGTTAAAACATATACTCAAAAGAATAGTACAGATGAGGAAGAAAAAGATAAAACAAGTTCTTTCTCTATAAATACTTCTCAGTATACAGAAGGAACAGTATTAAAATGGCGAGTTAAGACGGCTGGAGCAACAAATGAATATGGTCCATGGTCAGTACAGAGACAGGTAAATATTTATGCTCAACCTACATTAGAACTTGGACTCACTAATGCATCAGGTGTTTCTGTAGAAACAATATCAGCATTTCCGTTTTATATTTCAGCAGTTACAGGACCGAAAACTCAGTCACCAATAGGCTATCATCTCACTATAACAGCCGAAGAATCTTATACCACAGTTGATGCTGTTGGAGAAGATAAGATTGTCAATTCTGGAGATGATGTATATTCACAGTACTTCGATATATTTACAAGTTTGAAAGCTGAGATATCAGCATATAACATAGCTATAAAAAACGGTATGCATTACACAATTACATGTGTTGCATCAATGAATTCAGGTTTGTCTGTACAAAAAACATTATCATTTAATGTTGCATGGGATGCTATAAAGTACAAACCTAATATCTCAATAAGTGTGAATAAGAAAAATTTCACAGCTTATCTAAGACCTTATTGTCTTGACATGAATAATAAAGAAACAGATAAGGTCATAATATCAGTATTTCGTCGTGAATTCGATGGTTCATTCACTGAAATAATCTCAAATATTGAAAATAACAAAAATACATATATTACTGACCCTCATCCAGGTCTGGATTATGCAAGATATAGGATTGTAGCAACAGAAAAATCTACGGGAACTATTAGTTACTATGACGCTCCTGGATATCCAATAGGATGCCGTTTTGCGGTGATTCAATGGGATGAAAAATGGAGAAATCTTGAAAATGCTACAGTTGACGCACAGGAACAAACGCCATGGACTGGTTCTTTATTGTTACTAAAGTATAATCTTGATGTTAGTGACAGTAATGCTCCAGATAAATCTCTTGTTGAATATGCTGGTCGAAAGCACCCAGTATCTTACTATGGAACACAGTTAGGAAGTACATCAACATGGAGTGTAGAGATACCAAGGAATGATAAAGATACTTTATATGCAATAAGAAGACTCTCAACATGGATGGGAGATGTATATGTTAGAGAACCATCAGGAAGCGGATATTGGGCTAGTGTAACAGTAAGTTATGATATAAAGCATACTGAATTAACTATACCAGTATCATTAACAATTACAAGAGTAGAAGGAGAAAAGTAATGATTGATTGGCATGAGTCGATGGAACAGACCTTTGAGTATTACGTTGTTGATCCAGGTACTTGGAAAGACAAACAGAAACTTGATACGGTCAAACCTGGTTCAACAATTAAGCGTGATTCAAAGTCTGATACGTTGGGTTCAGCATCAATTAAAATTACGGGTCTGGTAGGAGAGTGTTATATAAGGGCATATCTTATAGCAATTCAAAATGGAGTTACTTATAAAGAGCCTTTAGGAACATTTCTTGTCCAGACCCCTTCTTCTTCGTTTGATGGAAAGGTAAAAAGTGTCACATTAGACGCTTATACGCCTTTAATAGAGCTGAATGAAAACCCTCCAGCTCTTGGATATTTCACACCAAAGAAATCAAATACTATGGATGAAGTATACAGACTGGCTAGGGATAATTGTAGGGCTCCAGTGGTGCCGTCGAAGTCTGATAAAGTGTTATATTCAGATTTTGTTGCAAACACCAGTGATACTTGGCTTACATATTGCAAAGATTTGGCCGCAAATGCTGATTATGAACTTGGATTGGATGAGATGGGGAGAATTATATTTCCCCCAACCCAAGAATTAGAGTCATTGCAGCCAGTGACAACATATAACGATGATAATAGTTCGATATTGTTACCAAGTATAACAATGGAGCATGATATATATGGAATACCTAATGTTGTCGAAATAGTGTACTCAAATAATAATGATTACCATTATTCACGAGTAGTAAATGATGATGTAAATAGCCCTACTTCTACGGTTAATAGAGGAAGAGAAATTATACATAGAGTTACTGATTTGAACTTAGCAGGTATCCCAACAAATGCACAAGTTGATGAATACGCCGAGAAGCTTTTAAAGTCACTATCTACAGTAGAATATACAATCACATATACGCATGGTTATTGCCAGACTCGTTTAGGTGATTGTGTAAGACTGAATTACAAAGCTGCTGGATTGACTGATGTAAAAGCGAAAGTTATATCGCAATCAATAACTTGTGAATCTGGTTGTCCAGTTGAAGAGACTGCCAAATATACTAAAAACTTATGGAGGTGAGCGTTGTAATGCCATTAAGCGAAAATCTTAAAGACCAATTTGCCAAAATGGTTAATGCAGGCAATCCCAAGGAGAACACAGACAATACTGTGTATGGTACTGTTAAAGTTTATTCAGATGGCACAAAGGCAGTAGTGTTAGACGGTTCAAATATTGCAACTCCGTTTGAAACCGTTACAGACGCCGAAGATGGCGATAGAGTAACAGTGACAATCCGGAATCACAAAGCAGTTGTTACTGGTAATCTTAGTTCACCAGCTGCTAGAACTGATGCTGTTAAAACCAACAGCGAGAAGATTGGAGAATTCAACACTGTACTCTCTAATAAAGTTGATACCGATGAACTTGATGCTCAGGTAGGCAGAATCGATACCCTTGAATCAGATAACGCTACAATTAAGCAGAAATTAACTGCATCTGAAGGCGAATTTAAGGAAATAAAAACCAAACAGCTTGAAGTTGAGGAAAAAGTCACAGCAGCTGAAGCAGAAATTAAAACAATAAAGAGTGATAAAATCGATGCTACGGTTGTCGAGTCTGAGTATACAAAGACTAAAGTTTTTGATGCGTTAGCCGGTACTGTTGGTACATTAAACGGTGACTTTTCGAACTTTAAGAATACGACAACAGAAAAACTTAATGCTCATAAAGCTGACATAGACGAACTGAATACCAAGAAACTTAATTCTGAAGATGCAGATTTGAAATACGCCAATATTGATTTTACTAATATTGGTACGGCTGCAATGGAGTATTTTTATGCACAGTCAGGTCTTATTAAGAATGTAGTAGTTGGTGACCAGACAATCACTGGAGAGTTAATTGGCGTTACAATCAAAGGTGATTTAATTGAGGGCAATACGATTGTTGCTGAAAAGCTTGTTATAAAAGGTGAGGATGGACTGTATTACAAGTTAAATACTGATGGCATTACCACTGAGGCTGAACAGACTGATTACAACAGTATTAATGGACAAGTAATCAGAGCCAAATCAGTAACAGCATCTAAAATAGATGTTAAAGATTTGGTAGCTTTTGATGCAACCATTGCTGGATTCAAAATATATGACAATGCCATATATTCTATAGGAAAAGAATCCGCGACTAGCGGAGTTCGTGGTATATATCTTGGAAAAGACGGTCAAATGGCTGTCGGTGACAGTAATCATTATATTAAATATTATAAGGATACGGACGGCAGCTTCAAACTCGCAATATCTGCCGAGAGTATGGAGTTTAGTTCGGGAACCAGTGTTAAAGACGCAATCGATAATATTAACAATAAAGTTGATGATATTAAGTCGATAAAAAACACAACTGTAACTTATCAGGTAGGGGATAGCAATACAAAAGCTCCTACTGGCACTTGGAGTCCAAACATTCCATCAGTACCTGTTGGAAAATATTTATGGACAAGAACAGTGTTCACATATTCAGACGATACGATAAGCACGTCATACGGTATAAGCTCTATGGGTGCTAAAGGTGACCAAGGTATACCTGGTACGAATGGTCAAAATGGAAAAAGTATAGGTTCAGTTATTAATTATTATCTGGCTACAAATGCTAATACAGGAGTTACTGCTAGCACATCAGGTTGGACAACCACTGTACAATCTGTATCTGCCAGTAAAAAATATTTGTGGAATTATGAGATTGTTAAGTATACTGACGGAACAATAGCAAGTACGACGGCACCTTGCGTAATTGGAAGTTATGGTGATACTGGAGAAGCTGGAAAGAATTTTAATTGGAATTTGATTAAATATGATTATATAGAAGCAATGGCAGCTGAAATTGATAAGAGCGAATATGTTAAGAGCGGAAAAGTAATATGTGAAGGCGATAATATTAATTCCGGGTTTAAGATTGATTCTGCTGATTGTTACGAACCATCTACTCAATATATTCTTAGTGGATATATTACGGTAATCAGTAAGACATGTAATAATTTGTATTTTTATAATGGCAAGAATCATGTATTTATTTCTTTATCAATAGATGGCAGGAATTATTCAACACCATTTAACGAATTAATAGCCGCAAATTCAATATTAAACGATGGTAAATCACATTATTTTGAACTAAGATTTCAAACGGCTACAGATATACCTGATGATACAGTTGTCTCTTATACATATATACAGCTTAATAAATCGAATACTACGAATATTAGATATCAAATTGCCGGATTGAAACTTGAAAAAGGAACGGAAGCTACTGATTGGTGTCCAGCTCAGGAAGACCTTAAGGGCGAAAAAGGCGATACTGGAGCTACAGGAAAAGGTGTTAAGTCTACCGCTATAACATACCAAGCAGCAGCAAACGGTACGACTGTTCCAACTGGTACATGGGTAGCATCACCACCAACAACCACATCAGCATTACCTTATATGTGGACTCGAACTATTATTACATATACTGATAATACAACATCCACTTCATATAGTATTGGTTCTACTCCAGAAGGAATACAGGTTGGTGGAAGGAATTTGTTAACCGGTTCTGCAGGTTGGACTAAAGCCAATCCAGCAAAAAGTACAAATGCACCAGATGGCTATGTATATATTGGTGGAAGAGCATATCTTGAAAATGGTAAGACATATACGTTGCAAGCGGTTAGTGATTCTGTATGGGCTACAGGACATGGTGGTCAAACTGGTAAAGCAACAATATGGATTCATGGTTTAGGAGATGGTTTTCACAGAGTTTTTTGTGGAGATGGTAAAACATCGGGACGATATACATGGACATTTGTTCATACATCAGCTACTCAGAATTGTGAAATAAGAATCAACGGTTATAGTAAAATTACAAGCTTCTGGGACATTAAGATTGAATCGGGAAATAAAGCTACAGACTGGACACCAGCACCTGAAGATGTTAATTCAGCTATAAACAATGTCAATTCTAAATTCGGAAGTTATTACACTAAAACAGAATCTGATTCCAAGATAACTAAAACAAAAAATGATATAACACAGTCAGTATCCACGACATATCAGAGAAAAGATGCTATGGGTAACTATTATACAGCTGCTCAGACTGATGCTGCTATAAAAACCCGTGGCGATGATATTGAGCTGAAAGTTAATGGAATTCAGATTGGTGGCGTAAATAGATTTGTAAAAAGTACTGCCACCAAAAACAAATACTTAACAGCCACTGGCGAAATAATGGACGGCGGTAATTACTGGGATTTAACGGATTACATTGATGTGTCAAAATGGAATGATTATATAGCAAGCGGATGGACTAACCTGGGAAATTCACCGGCTACTTGTTTTTATGACAGCAATAAAAAGTTTATTAGCGGAGTAGCAGATAAATCCACAGGAGTTAGAGGCTCTTTGGTTGTTCCTTCTAATGCTACATATATGCGTTTTAGCTTCGCACATGTAGACACAGATAGCCTGAAAATAGAAAAGGGTACAAAAGCTACAGATTATTCTCCAGCACCAGAGGATGTTGATTCGACTATAAACAATGTAAAGGAAAGTACTAATCAATATATCACAGATGTCTCTGACAGCTTGGGAAAAACAGAAGAAAAATTAGCCGATTTGGAATCCAATACCAACGCCACCCTTAAATTATGCGTAAAAGAAGATGAAACTGGACGCCTAAAGTCTATGATAGAAGCCATTGCCGATACTATCAACATCACGGCAAAAGGTGGATTGAATCTTACTGGTAATAGATTCAGTGTAAGTAGTACGAATCTTACCATTACTAAAGATGGCAGTATGACATGTAAGAATCTTTCGGTTACAGGTGGAAATATTAATATCGAAGCAGACGATTATCAAACTGGTAAAATATCAACTCATGCTAATTGGTATACGTCGTCATTATCGCCATTTGGGCTAACTGCTACTGGGCGATTTAACAATGCTACATATTCCAACTCTGGAATAGAGTTTGCAAGAAATGGGACATCTGAAAGTGTTATTGTCATAGGGTGTAACAGTGAAGTTGATGATATTGGAATATATGCTAACAGTGCAAGAATAACATCGCAATTAACTATACCAGTCGGATATAACAAGTTAAATCAGCGTGCAACCACATCAGCAAATAGTATTCAAGCGTTTAATTATGCATGGACAATAAACGGTACGGGATTATTTATACTTAATGCTGGAGTCTGGACTGATACCACTGATGATTATGGAACCACTAATTGTGCTATCTATGTCAATGGAGCATGTGTTGTAGCAAATACTCATCGATATGGTGAAAGTTCAAATTCAGTAGAATTAGATGCCGGTGCAACATTTGTATACTGGTTCGTGAACGCTAATAATCAGAAAGTGCTATTACAAGCAGGCTCAACAAAAACAGGAAACAAAACACTCACATACACTGTTCAAGGCTTATTCGGCTTGGCGGTAACTTAAAAAGAAAAGGAGATTAATATTATGTTAGAAACAAGAAGCGATATTACATTATCAGGAACAAGCTACATCGAAAAAGCTGTAGCTGGAGCAGAAACAAAGATGAGAACAGATGTTGTTTATCTCACAGCAACAATTAACTCAGGCAGCATCAGTTATTCAGTGAATAAGACTATTCAGGACAAGGATACTTATTTGAAGAATAAAGAATCATGTGATAAAGATATAGCAGAATTTGAAGCTACAGTAATGAGCTACATACAGCAGGCATAAGGAGAAATTCAAAATGGATTTGACATTAGGCGAAATAAGAGATAAGTATAAGGTTTTTGTAGCAATATCTTCAAAAAAGCTCCCAATAAAGTTGTCATACGCAATTTCGAAGAATCTTTCAGTATTAGAAAAAGAAGCAAACTTAATTGATGATAATCGTATAAAGTTGGCAGAGGCTTATGCTGAAAAGAATCCTGACGGAACTCCAATTATTGATGAGAATAAGTGCTATGTTATTAACGAAGCAGCATTACCAAGTCTTAATAAAGAAATTGCTGAGTATTATCGAACCGTAACCAGTATCGATATTTGCAAAGCTAATATTAAAGAACTTGATAAGCTTGAGGACTCAAGATACGATGCTCTTAGCCCAGCAGAGATATCAGCATTGGATTTTATGCTTGAAGATATTATAGAAAATTAAAGAGGGATGATAAATGAAGAATGTTTTGTTTCAGACATACATAATTATCTTATCGACAGCAATGCCGACATTAATGGGATATATTGTATGGTTATTACAGCGTCAGAAGAAAGATCGTGACGCTAACAGTAAAGGTACTATGTTGCTTTTAAGAGCACAGTTGATAGAGTATCATGACAAATTTATGGAGATAGGAGAGATTCCGTCTGATGTGTATTCAAACTTTTGCGAAATGTATGATGCTTATCACAATCTTGGAGGGAACGGTATGGCTACAAAAATGTATAAAGAGATAGAAGAACTTCATCTCAAATGTAAGGAGGAAAAATCATGAAGAAGATGAGTAATAAAACTTATGACACACTTAAGTGGATTGCAATGATTGGTTTACCAGCACTTATTACTTTTTATGGTATTGTTGGTGCTACTTGTCACATCCCGTATACAGATGCAGTGCTTACAATTGCGGGTGCGTTTGATGCAATGATGGGAACGATGCTTGGTATATCATCAAGTAAGTACAACAAGGATAATAATACAACTGAACAGTAGATTATCAGGGGGGCGTGCATACAACATGCCCTCTTATTTTTACCTAGGTTAAAACTCCGTACATAGGTTACATAGAAATTCATTAATATTACTTCCAGAACGGAGGTGAATTCAAAATGGAACAAGACATACACGAGTACCCAGAATTCTCTGGTAAGAATGTCCCTGTAAAAGAAGTAGCAAGACTGATGGGTAAAGACCAACAATTTATTCGACAGGGAATCATACGAGGTATATTACCAATAGGGGTTGCTTTTAAAAAGAAAATCGTAGATTCAAAATGGAACCAGGAAAAAGAATCTACGCAGTATGACTTTTATATAAGTCCTAAATTATTATGGGAATACACAGGCATATTATATAAAGAAGAATAAATTACACGGGAAGGACAGGGTATAAATCTTGTCCTTTTTATTTTGTTGTGATAAAATGTTGAATGCAATTGTAATATATAATATGTTCTGAATCAATGTGGTTATGTGTGAGAAAGACGCATTACAAGACGCATTTGATTTGTAGGTGTGATAATATCAGGCATCAGAACTAAATGTTACAATTAGAAGGGAAATGGGCAGAGATATTGATGGTGCCTGTGGACA
>ENA-OPCE01001351-OPCE01001351.1-human-gut-metagenome-genome-assembly--contig:-NODE-1351-length-15699-cov-1.802288_pt1 | contig 15699 bp, 16 predicted proteins | sample MGYA00241247_ERZ501474 | MGnify/ENA primary metagenome ERZ501474 (study PRJEB25962, sample SAMEA2042572) | human gut metagenome | biome: human gut; feature: human-associated habitat; material: faeces... | reverse complement strand
CCTTGTCTCATCTATTTATAGAATTATCTAATTATAAAAGAAAATGGCAACACTTTTCAAAACACTTAAAGAATATCTATACCCAGACAATGGTCCAAAGAAATTTGTAATACCAAATTATCAAAGAGGATATAAATGGTCTGTCAGGCATACTAAAGAACAGACCTCAGTGGAATTTTTGGTAGAAGGATTGAAATCTGCATATATGAATCGTAATGCTCAACAATTCTTTCTCCAAGGTGTTACTGTAGTTGAAGATGGTGACCAAGTAATATTAATTGATGGTCAGCAGCGCACTACCACATTGTATCTTTTGCTTTATTGTTTAGGACGAGAGAATATATCAGGCAACAGAAATATTGAATTGGACTACAGCATCAGGAAAAATTCTCAGAACTTTTTGAATAATCTTAAAAAAGAAGAGTTTGACTATCAATCAGAAGATCCACAGAATCAGAATCAGGATATATATTATTTCAAGGAAGCAATAAAACAGATTCAAAATCTTTTACATTCAATAAACAATTTGAACCGCAAAGATTTTGTCAACTTCCTTCTGAATAATATCAGCATGCTCTACATCGTAGTAGATCAAGATAAAGCAGTCAGAACTTTTACTATGATGAATGGACAAAAAGCCAAAATGCACGATGAAGAACTCGTGAAGGCTGAAATGCTTCACATAGTTTCTCTCTCAGACAAACTCTCAGACCTCCCTACTATCAAGACATTAGAAGACACTTTCTTTATATTAAAGGAAATAACTGCTACAGAGTGGGAAAACAGTGCATTGCGAAGTAAATATGCCCGTGAATGGGATAAATGGCTCTACTGGTGGATCAAGAAAGAAGTGAAAGACTATTTTAATACACAGAAACCTATGGGACTGCTGTTGGAATATTATTTCAAAAAACAAAGAAACAGAGAGGCGTTTTCATTCCAAAATTTCAAGAAATTATTACCAGACAATAAAAAAAAGCAGGCAAAGGATGTTTTTAAAGGATTGAGAGACTTACAAAAAGATTTTGAAGATATATACAATGACCCTATTACATATAACTACCTGAAATGCGCCCTGATTGGTTCAAGTAGCGATGCTGAAGACAAATTCAATGTAATCATGTATTTTATTGACAACAAGAGAAACAGAGAATCCATGATGGAATATGCCAAATGGCGCCTACTTGGCTCCACACACATCGAGATAACAGAAAAATATACTAAAAACATTACCTCTAAAGACGAACAAATTGATAATGCCAGGAAACGTAAAGAAAGAGCCGTGCGCATGATAGAGGATCTGTCAAAAGCAAAAGTATACAATGTATATGATGATATACTCTACAAGCAATTGCTCAGACTGAATGTTGAAGAATATAACAAACTCAATGGAGGTAATGGTCTGAAATTTGACTTTTCCATTTGGGACAACAAGTCTCTGGAACATATTTATCCGAAATCCAAATTCTATCATACAGATATAGCTGAGGATGGAAGTATCCGGTACATCAGAGGAGATGGTGAAGAAATATCAAAAGATGAAGCGACAGAACTCCTCGATTCCAATAAAGTATTTTCAGCCCCCGAAAGATACAGCGAACACTGCATCGGTAACCTCGTACTCCTTTACGGTCGTAACAACTCCGAATTCGGCAACCTCCCGTTTGAGGAAAAGAAAGCCAAATTCTTCAATAATGAACGAAGTTTTGATAGCAGGAATCTTCTTCATACCATCGCTTCTTTTGCCATGAGTAAATGGGGACCTGCTCAAATAGAGGAAGCTTCAGAGAAAATAATAAGAATTTTAGTAAACAATTACAATATAGAATTAGATGAACAACAATAAATTCACAAGTGGAAATGAATATTGTATCCGTGAACTATTTGGAGATAATACAAAAATTATTATTCCTGACCTGCAACGAGACTATTGTTGGGGAGACAATGCCTATGTAGTTTCTTCTGATAAGAAACCACGTGAACTGGTATCAGGATTCATCAATAATATAGTAGAACTATATAATGAAAATAAAGAACTCAAGACAACACTTGGTCTTATCTATGGCTATGAGCAGCCACACAATCATATCCAGATATGTGATGGTCAGCAACGCCTTACCACTCTTTTCCTCTTACTTGGCTACATCAACATAAAGACCGAAAGTAAATTCAGTAATTATATTATCTCTAAAGAAGAGATGAATGACGATTATGAGCCGCACTTACAATATGCCATTCGTGAGAGCACACTGTATTTTCTAAGCGACCTGTCAAAGAATATCTTCATTGAGAGGAAAACTAATATTAGTGACATTAAACAGGCTAGCTGGTATTTCAATGAATACGAACAAGATGCATCCATTCAGAGCATGATTGCAGCCTTGGCAACCATCGATAAATACTTTGAAAATCTGGAATTGGACTATGAGTCGTTAGGAAATTTTATTATCAATAACCTGCAAGTACTCTACTACGATATGGAGAACCGGTCACGTGGAGAAGAAACCTATGTCATCATAAATACAACAGGGGAACCTCTATCTGCATCAGAAAACATAAAACCTATTTTATTAGGTAAACTGCCCAAGGAACAGATAACCAAGTACTCAAATCAATGGGAAGAACGGGAAGATTGGTTTTGGCAAAACAAAGGTAAAGACATGACTGCCGACATCGGTATGCAGGAGTTTTTTGTATGGTATTGGCAAATTGGACTTATACAGGAAAACAGTTGGATTGGAGAAAATAAAATTCCTCTCAACCCTAAAGACTTATTCCTTAATGCTCCTAAAAGACTAACAGAGAATGTCAATGAAGTGAAACTTAGTATCGCGAATTATACTAAATTCAAAAATCTTGATAATCTGAATAAATATTTCAGAGGTTTACAGAAACTGGTAGAAGAAATTTGTAATAGTACAAAACTACAACAACTGTTGCTGTCCATGAGTCAGAAGAAAGCCCATACTATATTAGATAATAAACCGGCTGTATGGAATTGGTTAAGACATGCTGAACTCGACATTATTCTACCATTGATAACTCTTGTCACTGAACATGGATGTAAGATGCTTTACCCTTTCATGCGCCGACTCAGGAAAAATCGTTATGACAGTATATGGGGAAAAAACGGAACTGAACAATCGCGACGTGGAAAAAACTACATAGACTGGAGATACCTTGTTCAAATTATCAATCAAACCACTGATGACAACCTGTTGACTGTAGATACAAACACGCTAAATATAAGTAAAATTCCAAATGTCAATTTACCAGAATGGTATAATGATGACGAACAAAAGAAAGATCTGCTAAAGAAAATGCCTGATAGTCAAGTGCCATCGATAGATGAAATGGAAGACAATGAATTCCTCATGGGCGATTTAACTCCTCTGTGGCAAACAGAAATGGAAGGTAAAGAATTGATTATAGAAACTATTTTAAAAAAATGGAATCTCTTAAAGGAAATCTGTAATTCATTGGATAATAAAAGTGCTGTTGCCGATGCCCAATTCTCAAATTGGTTCAGATTGTACAGATTGGTTTCTGGCATGATTAATTTACATCATATTGATTATTGTAGTTGGAATTTTGAAGGATGTTATTACTCTATGAAACCTGACACACCATGGTGGATAGAATGTAAGGAAATAGGTAATCTTATGGAATGTGAGACCCCTCTATATTATATGAAAGAATATATAAAGGATAAGATAAAATCGTTTATTCATGAGCCTTCGGATTATAAAGAACTAGTAATCAGCTGGATGACAATTAAAACTATTCAGGCTGATAAGGGAAACTATCTTATAAACCTTTGGAATGATAGAGCCATATCTGCATTTCTAAATCTGGAAAAGAATTATATCATCCCTATGAAAACATTTCACTGGGGTAATGTGCTTTGTGGTTATTCTTACAGCTATACCATATACCCTGCACGTGATCAGAACAATTGGGAAAAGATATCAAATCTGGATTCACCAATAACTTCATTAGCATTCATTTCAAACTACTATAACCGTGCTGATAACGTGATAGATATGGAAACCATTTCTAAAGGGGATAATGAGATAAAATCCTTGATTGAAAGTTATTTATTACAGAACGACTAAAGCATTCTTCATCTAATCAATTAATTGACAACTAACTTGATAGAATTATTATATTACATACAAGAAAGGAAACACCACCATTTGCAATCGCCTGATTGAAGGAGGTGTTTTCCTTTGTAGCTATAAAAGACACTTTACATTATGGGAGAGCATATAATTAATGCCTTCAGCATCTTATCATTATTCGGAAAGCCAACTAATGAACTTTTAGCATTACTATTTTGGCAAAATATAGTATCTCAATATCATAAACAAATAATATTAGATGCAACAGGACAAAAGTTTTATATAAAAAGGACATAGAAGTATGATTCTTTGGAAATTTACAACCCAAGGAAGTATCACACTAATGGCATACACATAAAAACAATAGAATTCATTACTCCCCTTAAATAATCTTCATGTTATATATAAATTAGCATATTCCTTTATGGCTAAATATGGTATAGATTAAAAAACAAATCACATTACATCAGGGAATCATAATTTTTTAGTCGAAAATATCAAATGATAATTCACTGAGGGTGTGTCGAAACTAAAATGACTACTCCTCAAAGTTACAGATTATAATATTTAAAAGGGTCGTATCAAACTCTGTATTGAGTAATGATACGGCCCTTTCTTTAGTCTTTTAGAATGCTCAAATTTCAAATCATAAGTTCATATTTTCAAAAAAAAGTTTTGGCACCCTCAATGTCTTTATAAAAGTCTTATGACTTTTATAATAAGGATTTATCATTCAGTAATCATGACCACCGTAAAACGGTTCGAGTCATTAGCCTTGTATTTATCTATTCCGCCAAGGCTGTGCAGAAGTATAAGACTTTCGGGTACCCCTCTATCCACAAGCATTTGAGCAATATATCTGGCACGACGCTGGGCAAGTTCCAGATTGATGGACTGTGTACCAGTGGCACTGTCAGCTGCTCCGGATATGGCCACTTTTAAATTATGAGCCTTGGATATTTTTGCGATGTCATCAAGGTTCACAATCTGGGATTCATCTACAAGCCTGTCAGAATTTAGCTGGAAGAAGAAGTATACTGGTATACCCACTGTAATCTTGGAATGACCTGAATTTACTATTGAGTCCAGTGCATTATTATTTGCAGACATAAGATCATCAGATACATTCTTACCGGCAGACAAAAGCGAATCCAAGTGGCAGTTTCCAGTCTGTACATGCGTATCTATAAAACCGACTTTTTCATCATCATCCAAGTTTTCAGCCATACCGTCATTCCCTGATTTGCTTTCAGAAGCATCTGACTTCTTCCCCGACAATCGTGCTCTTAGCGAATTAAGCCCACTATAGTTATTCTTGGGATAGACAGCATGTACATCTTTCTCACCTGACAATTTTTTCTGCAATCGTATATTCTCATCCTTCATATAGGAAATGTAATCCTTGAGATAAGCATTCTGCTCGATATAAGGTGTAGCATCAACTACACGCTTCCATCCAGCCTTTCCTAATGTTATGGAAAGACCGGCTGAGACTGTAAGCATATTATCCTTGAATTTTATAGAGCTACCAATGTTGTCAAAGTTCTGGGCTGTTGTCAGTCCGCTTACACCTGCAACAAGTTTTACCCTGTTGCCAATTCTGTAACCTATCTCCAGACCATAGGTAAATGCGAACGGACGGCTGCCATCGGAACCACTGCCACATGAACAAGGATCAGACCAGTCCGCATTATGAACCATACCCACTCCCACATAAGGAACAATATCCCAAAGAGAGAGTCCGTACTCATTCTGACGGAGTCCGGAAGTCAGATTGTACATCAGGTCTGCATGGTAGAGCTGATACTTCATGGATTTGAACTCAGCGTTCTTGAACGTCAGTCCCAGGAAACCTACACGTCCACCGATTGCGGGTGTGAACCACTTTCCAACACCTACCTGCAAGGCAGGTGTTATCCGGTCGAACACATCACCGCAACCAATGGGTGATCCGAGAAAAGCTGAAGCCCCGCCCTTAATTTCTATAAACCAATTTCTACCCCAGTTGGCTGCTTCGCTTACATTCTTCAGATATGTAGGATTCATAGGCAAGAGCATCTGCTCCTGACTGAAAGTATTCTGCTTATAAATGCTGTCAGCATTATGATGGGTGTTACTTGCAGAGATTGTCATCGTAGCAAGACATCCCGTTAAAAACATAAGAATATTCTTTCTCATATAGTTTGTACTTTAATTGTTGATACTGTCATAAGCCAAAAGGCTTACCATTACATTCTCTTCTTCCGGTTGACAGATGGCGCACACATCTTGCGTGCCATTACCAGACACCTACGCGCCCACTCACGGTCATCATCTTCGGGACGTCTTCCCCAACCAGTAGAGGGACCACCGCCACCTCCGTGAGTCTGGGCGATGGTTGTAGCATCGTCCACATATCCGCACACAAGGTTCAAGGCAACCATGACAACATGATTCCCCTGTTCTGCCAGTTGACTGAGCAGTGTATCGTCAAACAAGGATTTTGTTTCCTCCGGCAGATGGTGATAGCGGGATGTGAACTCCTGTGACATTGTGTCAAGCATTGCACCGTTCAAGTGATAGCTCATGTTGTGAGCCCATGAAAGTTCAGACTGATTGGCCTTGTCTTCCAGTTCCCTGGCCTGCTGCTCGATGTTAGCCTTATCCTCACGAAGAGCTTCAAGCAACCGGTTAGTCTCATCAAGTTTCTTCTCCTTGTCTGCCAGTTTAGCTTCGACCTGAGCCTTCTGGTATTCGAGACTTTGAATCTTGCGTGCAATCTCTGCACTGATACTCTCGCTGTTGGCCTGCATTTCCCGAAGAGGACGAAGCTCATCTTCAAGAAGGTCTTTCTCCGTCTTCAGATTATCAATCATGGTCGTAAATGACTTCTGTTTCTTCTGGGCTGTTGCCAGTTCCTCGTTCAGTGACTTCAGCAACTTCCTGTTGTTCTCCAACTGGGCTTCAAGTGTCACACAGGCGTTGGCCAACCATCTTCGGTACTCCTCTGTGGAGCGATGTTTCGCACCAGATTCCACAACTGACACCCCTCTTGTAAGCCCCCATTTCTCATTAACCTTTGCAAGTTCATCGTGCAGGGTAAGCATATAATTCTTAAACTCCAGACGGTTCTGTCCATGGAAAATCTGCTTGAAAGCAAACTTGCCGTTCTGGTCTATCGGTAGTAGAGCACAGTGAACATGCGGGTTTTTCTCGTCACAGTGGACTATAAAGGAAATGATGTTTTCCTCTCCATATTTATCTGCCACGAAGCGATAAATGTCACGAGCCCATTCTTCTATTTCCGGCATACGCCGTACATGCCCGTTACCTCCCTTACTCTCAAAGTCAACTTCCTGATTGCCGAAGGCCAGCTCACGCATACGGTCGGTTGAACCTCCGAATATGAAGTTGACCACTGTCCGGAAACGTGGCTCGGCTAGTCCTTCATTCGGATCCTTGATGCCACGTGACGCAAGGTTTTCTGCCATGCGTTTTGTCAGCGGACGCTTCTTGTCTATCGGTGTGACTATGCCACCTTTTTGTACCTCGAAATTAAGATGTTCACGGCTGCGGTCATAGTTACCCTCACGCATAGCCTGCTCCCATCCTTTATCCGTCCAGGCACGTAACTCCTCATTGCTCGTCTGTGAGAGCCCTTTGGAAGTCTTTATATCCATGACTTGTTTTGATGTAGTACCCATAATGACAATTTTATTTTTTGCGTTATTCTGAGCCTTTTTTTCAGTCTCCTTTGCGGTCATACGCACACTTAGAAAACTGACCCAGCTTGCTGTTTATCTGGTCAGCCATCCTGCCGCTTCATAGCGGTCGGGGTATTAGGCTTCCCGAGACTGTAAAAAAGTGGCACGTGCAAGCACGCTGCCTGTCGTTGCATCTATCCGTTAGCGGGACAAAGACGAAGTGTATAAAAGCGTATGACATGCCGTGCATCGTTAATAAGGCGTTTAATCCGTTCCGTTTTCAATAGAGGAAGTGCCCCCAGGCTTATCATCCGTTCTGTCCTCTACGGGGCTTAAATCAGGTCGAGGAGGGTCATCATAATAAAATGTTCCCGGGTCAGATACGTAGTATTCAAATATGCAGTCAAGGAGAATAACTTCTGCTTTCGTATAACGGGATACGGGTTCTGCCATATAACCCGGCTTTCTGTTTTCACGTATGGCCACAGCCAGAATGCCAAGGATTTCTATTACTTTCTGCCAGTCCCATACATGGTCTTTTCCAAAGAGAAGGCCGATGGAATCCGACAGTTCTTCAGGCATTTCCTTCTCCATTTTCAAGACCTGAAATATGGACTTTGCCAGCGAGTCAAATACTTGACCCTGCTGTTTGAGAACATGTCGGGCAGGTCTGCCTCCGTCGTTCTCCGTTACCGCCAATTCCATAACCTTGTTGAAATAACAATTATATGATTGGGCCACCTGACCGGCAGTGTTGCGTCCTTTAATGAACCGTACAAACTGAAGTGCGTTGAAGTCCAATATATCAGACGGTGTCTCAACAAAGAGAGAAAGGCGTTGTTCCTGGCTTACGGAAAACACATAGCTTTTTGAGAATTGCTCCATGGTTAGATGGCCCAGGTTGGCAAGACCGGTCAGGAACTGACGGACTGTAGCACGTTGCCATTGCCACTTCCTTGCAAGTTCAGATATGGTGGCAATAAACTGGCCGGGAAGTAATTTCAGATTTCCTACTACAACGGATGTGGAATATGTTCCTGATGTCGCTCTGGTGAGCAGATCACAATAGGCTTCCAGTTTGCTGTAACGGTCCTCTGATTTAGGCTTCAGATACTCCAACAGGGAGCGGTCTATGCCCTGTGGGTCATTCAATTCAGGAGAAGAATTGTTTTTATTGTTAGTCATTTGCGTCATTTTTAGATTACATTTAAAAAGTGGGAAAAAAGCAAGCAAGGAATATATATTCCACATGTAAGTGGCATTAATAGTAGTTCTTCATTATCCAGTCCATCTGGCTTTTAAAACTGTCGCAGTCTTCAAGTACGCTTTTCTGCTGAAGGACTCTTTCAGACGGATAAAAGACAGCTGCCACACTTAGCAGGAAAAAAAGCTGAAACACACTGTTCATATAAGGGGTGGCATAACATACCACTGCTATCAGGAGTGTGATAAGCCAAAACCGTTTCCTTTCATGCAGAATATGAAGGGTACTATCGGCAATCCTTCTGTTCAAAAGTGCCAGCGTCAGGATGCTTGACAGTCCAACTGCCAGATTGGGCTCTGTCATACAACAGCACCAGTTGATGAAGATGAGTGTAAGCATCATAATACTTAAATAAAATTTTCTTGCACTGTCAAATACTACCATCCTCCACATGAAGCTTTGCATGCAGCGGTACGGTTTTTTATATAAGCAAAAAAATGCCAGAAGTAGCAGGAACGGGAACAAAAAACGGATGATGGTTAATGTATGTATCATAGTGAATTCATTTAGTTATTTGTATTCTCAACGTGTTCCTGCTCTTTTCTCTGGATTGACTCCAACCGTTCAGCTATGCGCCTGTTCAACCGGACATTATAGCTGAACGATTTCTGGTCAATAGTGGGGTCTTTTGAAAGTTCTTCATCCGTTTCGATGAGAAGATTCAGATAAGAATCCAAATTGGAATCGTGATTCCTTTTCTCATCTCCTATGGCATAATCATCAGTCAATGAAGTCATCTTGTCCAACGTATCAGGGTCAATATCATCGGCCAGGTCATAGGCCCTTTTAATGCTTCTCATAACCATCAGGCAAGAGAATATGAGGAAACACAGTATAGCCTTGATTATTATATTCAGGTCAAATACCATCATCGCCAGTACAGCCAGCAGGATGACTGTAAAATAAAAAACATAAATTTTCCTGTTAGTATTCATAATCGTCAAGTTCAAGTTTTATTATACCGAAAGAAGCTTTCTCTATAATGTATTCGACATCACGCAAAGTGAGCGCATCATGCTTAATCCGTTCAGAGGCTGAAGGGTCTTTTTTGCAGAGAGCCAACAGACCCATGTTCAAATCGTATTCATTGATGTTCCAGGTACAGGACCTCTTGAAACAGTAATGTTCCCTGTAGCTTTTCAAAGTGATAGCTTTAAACAGCAGCGGCTTCAGCATTCCATCCTGAAGTATTCGCATCTCTACCAGTTTTTCTGTACCGATAACCTTTATCCATGTCCTGTTTTTCTGTATGATGTCTGCAATGAGGTAATACGTTTTCCTGTTCATTCAAAGTCCGCAGTTGAAGTCATTCATTATCTGGACATGCTCTCGCTTTTCTATGAATTTTCCACGACGTTCATGTAGTCGCAAATCTTCAAAAATGTCAGCAGACATAACCTCAATGGAATTGTAGATGGTAACATATAACTCATGGATAAGACCGTCCGTATGTGTCTTGCAGTTTATCTTGAACATACGTTCCGTCACCGGATAACAGTAGGCGCAGCATTCATGTCCGTATGCGGTAGCGGATGATGGCACTATGTGGTAAAGAATGGCAAGATCCGCATTCATCTCAAACATGTCCAAAACCTTTTCGAGAGGCTGAGGTTCGTGTACTTCATAAGGAAGTACGGCATAATCTTCGTAAGTCTTGATTTCCCCAAGCCAGTAATTATCAATAATGGCTGGCAACAATATGGGACCGGATGATCTGAATTTTAAAATAGCTTCCTGTAACATGATATTTATATGATTAGATGGTTGATATGTATAATCGAATTAGCTGATTCGGTATTTTTGTGGTCACATCCCGATTGATTAAGTGTTTGCTGTCTAATCTGGAAATGATAGCCGGATAATCCTTTGCCATATCCGTCATAAGCCGAATCTGTTCCGGTGTCAGCATTGTTATGGCAAGGGCATCTATCGAGAGATAAGGTTGTAACATCATCCACAAGTAAGCATTGGCATATTGCGAATCCTTTACTATACCACGTTTCAGTTTCTCATGACAGACTTTGGCATTCAGAAGCAGACGGCGGCCTGTCCTCATGGACATATAGGTAATAGTTTCATCAGCCTTGATTTTACCATTTGATGCTTCCTTATAAATGCTGTCACAAATATTGGCCGTCATATCAGTAATATCCGCCATACCCAAAGCTGAGCACTCGTCAATGGAAGCAAGAAAGCTTCGGAAGAAGAAGTCTTCCATACGGATAAATCGAAGAAGCGCATCTTCTGAGTGTACCCCATGTAATTTATATGAAAGCAGAAACTCTGAGTAATCGGCAAGTAAGTCTCTAATATTCCCGGTATATACAGGAATGCTATCCAATGAGGAAAAGAATACTGTTGCATGTCGCTTTAATGAGTCAAGTTCCTTATCCTGACCATAGATAGAAGTATGAAGTTTGACATATGCCACATCGCTTAGAGTAAAGTTGTCCGCAAGCTCCATCAACCTCGTGCGAATGGAATCCGTTATACTGTCAAACCTCATGGTCAGACCGGCATGAGCCGTAAACGAAGGGTCTTTCTGAATAAATTTGTAGACTGTGTCTGAGCATTCATACCACAGATTGATAAATGAGGCAAGTTGCTCGGCATTGCACGTTTCCTGTGATCTGACAGTCTTATAAAGATTATCGTATTCATTCAGAGCTTCATCAGAGGACTCAAAATCATATTTCTCATGATTGTTGCATGAGTAAAACAAGAGTACAGAGCATAAAAAAATCAAGTGAAAGATTAAACTCATTTGAGTATTTTTTCTTTCACTTGATTTACTTTCTTTCACTTGTTTTCCTGAACCTGCGTCAGACATACCAATCAAACCGCTACTACAGTGATTCTTACCGATTAAATTTCTATATATCATTGGCATAATTTTGTTTGTTATGTGGCAAATGTATAGATAAAATTCCACATTGTCAGTATAAAATATTCAGTTTATACTAATTTATATTTCATACTCATAATAGTATGATTTATAATACATATCTATTGATAATAAGAAGTTGTTAAAAAAGAAGTCGATTATAAAATCTGTCATATCAGTATGATTACCAATATGAATATAATTTATACCTTTGCATCAGAGTCGTGTTCATTATACTCTTGGAGAATTATCATACTATATATTTTTCAAGACAAGATAAGACATCTATTTGATTATCAGTCAAAACCTTTATAATATGGCAAAGATAGGTTACATTATGGCAATATCCCAGTATGACAAACTGGAAGAAGACAGGGAGTGGATGAATAACTTCGGATGTATACGCATTGTAGAGGAGTGCGATGAGAACGAACGCAACAGGCCGCTTTGGAAGCAACTCATGGTTGCCCTGCAAAGGGGGGATGAACTTGTTATCCCCAAATTTTCAAATGCCATCCGTGGCAGTCGGGAACTGGCTACTTTCCTGGAATTTTGCCGGGTAAAAGCTATTCGCGTCATAAGCATACACGACCGGATTGATTCCAAGAACCAGCTTTTCCCTGAAACCAAGCCATCGGATGTGCTGGAAATGATGGGTGCCTTACCTGAAGAAGTACTTGCTTTGAGAAAGACTGCCGAGCATATGGTGAACCTGCAGGCGAAGATGATTGCATCATTACCGAAGGTTTCTTCCACAAAATTACAAAAGCTCGACAGAGAAAAGACAGTTATCAATCTGTATGCATCCGGTCATCCTATAGATGAGATATGGAGAGCAAGCGGCTTCAAAAGCAGAAGTTCTGTGTTCCGTATTCTGAACAAGCATGGCATCAAACTCAATAGAGGAAACCATTCCGGACCTATCAAAAAGAAAAATGAAGAGGATACATCGAAAGATATGGATAAAAGCTGACTATAATGAAAAAGATACTTTTCCTTCACGGATTCTTTGCCACAGGAAGTTGTCCGATGGCAGTTGCTCTGAAAGAAGCATTTGAAAATCATGCCTCCGTCTTAACGCCAGACCTTCCGCTTCATCCCAAGGAGGCATTAAAACAGGTACGCTCAATCATTGAACAGGAATCGCCCGACCTGCTGCTGGGTAACAGCTGCGGATCTTTTCTTGCGCAGATGCTCGCCCCGATAGTCGGCATCCCGGCATTGCTTGGCAATCCGCACTTTGAGATGACGAAATTCTTGAAAGAAAGAATCGGTGAGCATCAGTACAAAGCCCCACGCAAGGACGGCAATCAGACGTTTATCATAGATGAAGCTTTAATCGAAGAGTTTGCCAAACTCGAAAAGATTCAGTTTGACTGCTGTAATCCGTATTACAGAGACCGTGTCTGGGGACTATTCGGCGAACAGGACAGACTGGCTCACTATGAGCCCATGTTCCTGGGGCATTACAACAATTCCCATCATTTCCCGGGTGCGCATACTCCCACAGAACAGGAAGTGAAGACCTGGTATGCGCCCTTGGCCATGAAGATGCTGATGGAGTTTCCTAAAAAAGAAGAAAGATATTTCCGTCATTTCAAGGGTGGTACCTATAAATATATCCATTCCGCTTTTGACAGTGAAACTCAGGAGCGGATGGTTGTATATCAGGCTCTCTATGGAGAGAAATCTTATTGGGTCAGACCGGAAAAGATGTTTTTCGAGACTATAGAAAGGGACGGAAGACGCTTTTCAAGGTTTACGGAAATAGACATCTGAGTGTTTAAGGTTTATCCGCATAGCAGCTATAACCGTAAGACTGCAACGAGTAAAGGAACAGAAGACCATCCCTGTGGCTCCTGTTCCTTTGTTCTTATCACTCAATTTCCGACGTAATGAAATCAATGTGACCGGCAAATATATCATCGGCATCAATCTCATGTTCATTGCCCCGGTCGTTTTTCTCATCTCCTATGATGGTTATTCTTCCATCATTGCTAACCCTCACTGCAAGGATTACCACATCACAAGGCTCATCATAGTCATACGCTGCCACTATCGGGCAATCACCCTCAAAGTGCCATTCATAGCCATCGGCAACCTCTCACCATATTGGCGAATTGCAGAAACGAGCTCTTCCTGTTCGCGATGCTTTACCTCCTGCACGCTATCATAGATTGAAAAATTCTTCAACCTGGTATCCCTTTGTTCATGTACCTCCTTGCCATTCTCTTCATCTATGCCAAATTCATGAAACTGCACCGGAATATCATCTGCAGGAACTGCCATCCATGAAATATTATTCAAGGAGTAGTCGTGTTCTACAAGGAAAAGTTCAACGTCTTCACTAATCATATTCTCCGGAACGTTCAAAACATCGATGCGGGCATTTGCGCAATCCATAATAATAATCTTCATAGCTGTCCAATTTTTAAGTTATACATTAGTTTTCATCATATAGTCTTGATAAGAAAGACTGCAGTTCTTCATCCTTTATCCCTTTAAGGGCACAAGGTCTGAAAGTCCTGTCCTGTTCTATCTTCAATGAGCCAAGTCCGTACTTACTCGCATCGTAAGTGACATCGGCCATCTCTGATGCTGACATGTAGCCATACTCAGTTTCCTGCAAGCCCACCACTATACCATATAGGGTGAAGTCATCTCCTTCGGGCTGTCCTTCCATAATATACCAACGGATATTGCCAAGGTGAAACACTGCGATGCAAAGTGCATCCTTTCCTTTTGCGTCCTGTGAATACAGGGGATAATCTCTCAGAGCCTCTCTCAGTTCTGGAGTTACCAGACGATTGTTGAATTTTGTTGCTGTCATAATATGTGAATTATTTATTTCCCTTTTGTTACAGCCTTTCAGCTGTGTGTCGGGAAGATTTTTCTGCATAAGAAGTTTGGAGAAGGCAAATAAGGCAAGAATGGCGTGAAGAATACTCTTTAAGTGCTTGTCGCTTAAAGGAAGATTGTTCACAAGACACGTCTTGCAGTTTGACAGATCCAAGATAACTTCGCTGAAAAATTTTCCTCTGACACGACAGCGGATATGCTTAAAGGCAGACATATAACAGGTAAATCAGTCCGGAACTGCATGTAAGAGTGAGATATGGGCTGTATGTAACTGATAAGCAATAACAATATTCAAGAATTTTAGAGGATTCTCGTTATCTTTGTATCGTTTTCCGGAAATATAATGAGTACAGAGCCATTACGACAATATATAGCCATAGATCTGAAATCATTCTATGCTTCAGTAGAATGTGTTGAACGGGGATTGGATCCGCTCGACACATGCCTTGTCGTGGCTGATGCTTCACGAACGGAAAAGACTATCTGCCTTGCTGTTTCGCCGGCATTAAAGAAGTATGGTACCGGAGGCCGTCCTCGCTTATTCGAGGTGATTGAGAAAGTCCGTTTAGCAAACAGACAGCGTGGTAATGCTGGAAAATCCTATTCAAAGAAGGAACTGGACAGCAATAAAAGCCTTGCCATTGACTATGTGGTGGCACCTCCCCGTATGGCTCACTACATAGAATACAGTACAAGAATCTACGACATCTACCTGAAATATATCAGTCCGGATGACATCCACGTATATTCCATCGACGAGGTCTTCATAGATGCTACCACCTATCTTGCAACTTACAAGATGACGGCTCATGAGCTGGCGATGAAAATAATCCGTCATGTCCTTTCGGAAACAGGCATTACAGCTACGGCAGGAATAGGTACCAACAT
>ENA-OPCE01001350-OPCE01001350.1-human-gut-metagenome-genome-assembly--contig:-NODE-1350-length-15705-cov-3.783962_pt1 | contig 15705 bp, 23 predicted proteins | sample MGYA00241247_ERZ501474 | MGnify/ENA primary metagenome ERZ501474 (study PRJEB25962, sample SAMEA2042572) | human gut metagenome | biome: human gut; feature: human-associated habitat; material: faeces... | reverse complement strand
TGATATATGTGAACGAGCGGCAACCGATGTCCTGGATGTCGTATACCAGTACATCGATGTCTTTCAGCATTTCCGGTGTTGCTTTGCGTGTACTTCCGTACAAGGAATAAACGGGCAGTCCGGTAGAAGCGTCTTTCATGTCCGTTACATGGTCGCCGGCATGCACGTCGCCGCGTACGCCATGCTCCGGGCCATAGAGAGCCACAAGATTTACGTTCGGTGCCTCGTGCAGAATATCAATCGTGGATTTCATATGGTTGTCTACTCCGGTGGGATTGGTGATTAATCCTACACGCTTACCTTCCAGGCGTTTGAAGTTTTGTTCTTTCAATACTTCAATGCCGGTTTTTATTCTGATTTTCTGTGCCTGTACCATGCTTCCGCAGAGGATACAAATCAGGCAGATTGTCATTATCTTCTTCATAATCATTTACTAATCATTAATCACTACTTACTTTTTTCCATATTCCGGGTCTATTCTTCTGTCGGCGAAAACGGTAACTATCACAGTGGCGATACAACAAATGATTACCATCCAGAAGAAGTTGGTATAGCCGATAGCTTCTTGGATGTAGCCCGCAAACATACCCGGAATCATCATACTCAATGCCATGAATGCGGTACAGATGGCATAGTGGGATGTTTTGAACTCTCCTTCGGAAAAGTACATCATATAGAGCATATAGGCTGTGAAACCGAATCCGTAACCGAATTGTTCGATGGCAATGGCCGTGGATATGGCAAACAGGTTTTCGGGTTGGCAGATAGCCAGATAAACGAAGGTCAGACAAGGCAGCGTCATACAAGCCGCCATCCACCAAATGGATTTCTTTACTCCTATACGTGATGCGAATAGTCCGCCGAGAATACCCCCCAACGTGAGGAATATCACTCCGATAGTACCATATACGATACCTACTTCTGCTGTGGATAGCTCTAAGCCGCCCGCTTCTTTGCCGGCAACGAGAAACGGCATGCACATTTTGATGAGGAATGCCTCGGGCAGACGGTAGAGAAGCATGAATATAATGGCAAGCAATACGCCGGGTTTAGTGAAATAGGTAGCGAATGTACGCCCGAACTCCTTGAAAATGGCTTTTGCACTGGCTGTTCCCGGTGCCAGGACAGACTTGTCGGAAGCGGGTTTGGGTATCGCAAAGAGATGGTAGAGACTTACCGCACTGAACATGACGGCTGTAACCAGCATCGTGATCGTCCATGATAACGGAATGTTGTCGTATTTCAGTTCGATGGCTCCGGCGATAGCTACGAGTACTCCTTGTCCGAAAATGGATGCAAGGCGGTAGAAAGTGCTTCGGATGCCGACAAACTCTGCCTGCTCGCCCGATTTTAGCGCCAGCATATAGAAACCGTCCGCTGCAATGTCGTGTGTAGCGGAGGCAAATGCCGTGATGATAAATAATATCAGCGTGAGGGTAAACATACTGATAGGAGTGGTTCCGGCTGCCATGGTCGCTTCATCCGGCCGCGGTATGGTCAACGTCAGCAAGATAAAAGCTATCGACATCAGAATCTGCATGGAGACAACCCACCATCTTTTGGTTTTGATGATATCGACAAACGGGCTCCAGAAAGGTTTGATGGTCCAAGGTAAATACAGCAGACTGGTAAATAACGCCATATCTCCATTGGGAACGCCCATTTTGGCAAACATCAGTACGGAGATGTTGTTCACGATAAAGTAGGGAATACCTTGTGCGAAATACAAAGTAGGAACCCATGCCCAAGGTGATATTTTCTTGATATTGTTCATTCTATTAATTGTTTTTCTGTTATTAGAGTTAATGGAGAAGATATTGAAACAGTTACAACTACTTTATGGTTTGATGAACACGGAACTATTATAGACCTTATATAGGAGGATATAAAATGAAAACAAACACATTAGACTTAATCACAGCTGCAATTAGAATTCACGAACAAGAAATTAACAAAGAATTCATTGGTTACAAATTCGAGGTAAAGAACACAACTTGTTATACAGACAGAAGCAGAGTAAACGGATTTTATGTTAATTGCTATTCTGTTATTCGTGTTGAAGATGAAGACGTAGAAACTTATACTACTTCGGTTTGGTTTGACGAAGATGGAAACATCACAGATATTATTTAGGAGGTAAAATGATGAAGATATTATTAGATCATGAATTTGTGGAGTTTGCTTATACGCTTGATAGTTTTTTAAATAAGTTAAAATTAAATTGCTATGAAATTGAAGATATTTCTTATTCATCAAACAATGCATATATTTATATATTATGCTGTCATGAAAACGAAAATTTATTATATGTGCTAAGGGAGGATAATTAAAAATGAAAATAAAAGTAAACATGAAAAACGGTGCAGTGATTCAAGGCGAAGTCTTACGTTACAATTATATTGATGGTTGGATTTATTTAATGATTAGGTCGAATCGTCATTATAGTTATCGTTTAGAGGATACAGTAAGGACGGTGATCATTCATGGCTAGGCCGTGCGCTAAAAAGTTCTCAGATCGAGAAGTGAGAACTTATGTATGGGATAGAAACGGCTGGAAATTAATTGGTTCAAGCGTTGAAGAATTGATAGTTACGTTTAATGAAGAAGGTGGAGATATTAAGATTAAAAGGTCAAAGTCCGAGAAAGTTGGAGAATGGAGTGAAATATTCTATTTAGTATTTAGAAAGCCACCGTATTCATCAAGTGAATTAGTAGACATCTTCAAAGAAATGCGAAAGCTGTGAATTATAATCACAGCTTTCTTTTAAATAGGTTGTAGATTAGAAATAGTTGAAATGCGAGGTGCTAACCCAATATTCATAATGACGGTGTAACCCGTTAGCTCACTATGATTCACGATTTTCATTAACTATTCGTCTACAATGATAATATACACGATATTAAAATTTTTGTCAAGACATGAGATGATATAGTCATCATAACTAGATGAAATAGAGAACGAAAAAATTTTTTAATGAAACAAATTGCTTGTTTTATGGTATAATACATATAGAAAAAGGAGGACATGAAACAATGTCAAAAATGATTACAAGAACTATCACAACAACGAATTTCAAAGTACAGGTGATTAACGCAGGAGGTGAAGTGATTGATAATGCAGAATGTGTAATGTATGGAATTGTGAATTTAGCTAAAATGCGGAAACATGCGATTGAGATTCTTAATTTAGATAAGGATGCTCAGTTCATTGTATCTGATATTACACATGAAGATCATAAGTATCAGCTGTCCGTTGAGCAATTCATGGAAGTAGCTACATTAGTTGAAGAAACAGAAAGTGAGGAATCAAAATAATGAACGAATTAATTAAGGCTTCTGAGTGTGAAGTAGGTTATGTTTATACAACGTTAAATGGTTCAAGCCGTAAAGATCGGGCGCAGGCGCTCAATGCGATCAATGCGCCGGAATCGAAAGGTGTATCCGATTATATTGGTAAGACAATTAACCTCGTTAATGTTGTTTGCCACGGCGTATCTATGCAGAATGAAGAAACTGGAGAAATGAATAACGTAACACGAACAATTCTGATTGATTCAGAAGGTAATCGTTACGCTTGCATTTCAAAGGGTGTTGTTGAATCATTAAATAAGATTTTCGGAATCTTCGGTCTTCCTTCAAGTTGGGATGAACCGTTACCAGTTATTCCACAGCGGATTAAGGCAGGTAAAGGGCGAAAATTGATTTTGGAAGTAGACGAAAGTAAACTTTAAAATATAGCCCGCTTCGGCGGGCTTTTGCTTTAATCAAGGAAAGGAAAAAAGATTATGGCGAAAGAGTTTAAATTATCTGCCAAGCAACAGGCAGAAGTAAGGCGATTAAATAAATCTATATCGAATAAGAAAAGTAGAATTAAAAAGGAATTCGGTGTCGAACTTCAAATTAAGACAAAGACAGTTAAAGAATTCGGAAGCCGTAAAGAGTATAATGAATTTGTAAAACAATCAAAGAAATTTATTGACCGTCGTAATTTCCGATATGTTAAAAACCCCCATGGCGTTGTATTACGTCGTGAAGAATATGAGCAGATTAAAAAGGATGTAGAAAAAATCAATCGTCGCAATAAGCGCAAATTAAATAAGATTGATAAGAAAACATTCACATCCAGAGGAAAGAAAACGGATACAAGAGTTATTGATCGTCGTTTAATGTTAGACCCTCGCTATGATTATTTGAGGGATATGGATTTCAAAAAGCGATGGCAAACTTTGCAAACAGCTCAAGATGTTGAGAATTATGCAGAAAAAGCAGCGAACAGGGCACGTGATGAATATGAATTAGAAACACAGAATTTGTTCAAGAATAACTATATAAAATCTCTTCAAAATATTTTTGGTTCTAATGCTAATGCTATTATTGATAAGGTGAATGAAATGTCACCGGAAGAATTTGAACAATTATATTTAACAGAGGATATTGTAGATTTTGATTTCAACTATGATGATCAAATAGAAGTTGATAGTAAATTAGGATATTTAAACATGATTTTTGGAGCTTAGCATATGCTTCGGTATTGTGCTGATTTTGAAACAATAACGAATCCTGATGATTGTCGCGTTTGGGCTTATGCGATTGCCGAAGTAGGAAATATTAATAACTTTCATTATGGTAATAGTCTTGATGATTTCATGGAATTTATAGAAAAGAATCAGGCAATCTATTATTTCCACAATTTGAAATTTGATGGTGAATTCATTATTCATTGGCTATTAAATCATGGATTTAAACATTCAAAGAAGCCACAAGAAAAAGAATTTTCAACACTGATATCAAGAATGGGTCAGTTTTATTCAATAGAAATTGTATACAAAAGACGCAAGAAAGGTGTAAACAAAGTTATTATCTACGACAGTTTAAAGAAATTACCCTTCAGTGTTGCTAATATTGCTAAAGCATTTCATCTTGAAATGTCAAAGCTGGAAATTGATTACAATGAATATCGTGAAATAGGTCATGAACTTACACAACAAGAAATTGATTATATTCGTAACGATGTCTGTATTGTATCGCAGGCTTTAGCGGTTCAGCTCGATCAAGGGTTAACCAAAATGACAAACGGCGCAGACGCTTTAAATTATTTTAAAGAGTTAATTGGAAAGAAAAAGTACAGGCAATTATTTCCGGTATTAGATTTAGAAATGGATAGTTCAATTCGATTAGCATATCGGGGTGGATGGACATATTGCAATCCAAAAATTGTTGATAAAGATTTAGGCGAAGGACTTGTTTATGATATGAATTCTATGTATCCTTCCATGATGGTTCATCGAATGTTACCATATGGAAGACCTGAATATTTTACTGGTCAGTATAAGGAAGATGAATTGTATCCGTTATACATTCAAAAAATCGAATGCAGATTTAAGATTAAGCCGAATCATCTACCTACAATTCAATTGAAAAAGAATTTAATGTTTGCTATGAATGAGTATATTGAAGACAGTAAAGAAATAGTGCAGATGGTTCTGACAAATGTTGATTTAAAATTATTTTTAGAACATTATGATATCATAGGCGGAATTGAATATATCGATGGCTATAAATTTAAAGCCTGTCAAGGAGTATTTGATCAATATATAGATTATTGGATGAATATCAAAATGACGAGTGAAGGAGCAATTAAACAATTGGCAAAGCTGATGTTAAATTCTTTGTATGGAAAATTCGCAACACGCCCAGACGTAACAGGAAAAGTTCCTTACTTGGAAAATGGAATTGTTCGTTATGAATTAGGTGAACCAGAAACAAGAGAACCAGAGTATACGCCACTTGGAGTATTTATAACTGCATGGGCTAGAGATAAGATTATTCGTACAGCTCAATCGGTTTATGATCGGTTCTGTTACGCTGACACTGATTCAATTCATATTACAGCCACAGATATTCCTAGCATTGAAGTTGATGACAAGAAATTGAATTATTGGAAACTGGAAAGTCATTTTACACGAGCAAGATTCATCAGACAAAAGACATACATCGAAGAAATAGACGGAAAATTAAACGTGAAATGTGCAGGAATGCCAGATAGTTTGAAAGAATTAGTGACATGGGAAAATTTTCATGTAGGTTTTGAAAAAGCAGATGGTAGATTAATGCCGAAGCATGTTCAAGGTGGAATAGTCCTTGTAGAAAGTCCTTATAAATTGAGGTGATAAAAATGAATTTTAGATTAGTTGATTCTAGTTACGATATCCCATTTAAATATTTACCATTTTTGAATATAAACGGCTTTAAGTTAAAAGAAAAGAATGGTAAAATTTACATTAAGATTAATACAATTAATGATTTAAAAATTTTATCACAATTATGTGATCAGGATTTAGTAATACAGTTTAACATTAGAGAGATTAATGATGAAAATTGTATTGTTATTTACGATGGGTGGTTAGAATGAAAGTAAAAATGTTAACTGACATTTATGGTCAGGCTCATTGGTATGATTTAGAAGTTCAAAACGTGAGAGTGTTTAAAGACCGTGTAAAATTTTACTTTACATTGTCTGATGGTAAGCGTTATACAAACGAGTATAATATCACTGATGTAATTCAATTGAAAGTCAATGGTAAAATGCGAGTTAAAAACGGTATGAAATTAAATTATTAGGAGGATAAGAAAATGTTAATTTATGTATTTTTGATTTCAGTTTTAATTACAATGTTAAGTTTGTTTACCTGGATGAAATTCACAAAGACAGAAACAGTGAGCGGAATGATGAGATTTATGATGCTACTTGTGATATTTTGTTCTTGCTTAATTTTATAAGCCAGATTATAATAAGGATAGGAAAGGGGCGATAATATGCCAAGAATGACAAGAGATGAACGAATGAGCATTTATGAAAACATTCTGAAATCCGGTGATGATGTAACAGTATTGGGTTCAATGGTTGATCGGTTACGTGGTGATGATGAAGAAATGGAACGCGAGATTAACGATCGCACACGAGAAAGAGATGGATATCGTGAGGAAATCGAGCGATTAACAGAAGCAGGCGAAACATGGAAAGGTCGCTATGAAACATTACGTGAAAAATATACCACTATGTTCTTGCGTGGAACGGATGACGCCATGAAAGAACAACGTGACGATATTCGTAATGATGATGTAGAAGACAATGTGGAATGGAAAAATTTATTTGAAAAGCCAGATCGTAGAAAAGATCGGGAAAGAGAGGATGATGAATAATGGTAAAAGCAACAATTAACACTTTCGATTTACCGGGCATTTCGCCGAATGCCACTGTCTTAGATGTGGCAAATAGTATCAGGGCGACAGCTTCGGCAGATTATCAAGCACGAATTCCAGTTTTAACGCAGGAGAATATTGCAGAATATGGCAATGCTATGATGAATTATCAGCCAGCACAGAATGAATTCCTTCATAATTTAGTCAACCGAATCGGCTTAGTTGTCATTCAGAATAAATTATGGATGAATCCGCTTGCGCCATTTAAGCGGGGTATGTTGAACTTCGGCGATTCGATTGAAGAAATTTTCGTCAATATCGCTGAGGCTCAGCAGTACACGGTAGCGCCACCGCAGAACAATCCGGGGGATGTGTTCGAGGTTCATACTCCAGATGTTAAAGCAATCTTCCATCGTCGTAACATGCAGGTAGTTTACACGCAGACGATTAATAATGATATGCTTCGTACAGCCTTCTTAAGCTATCGTGGCATTGAAGACTTAATCGCTCGTATTGTGGATTCGATGTATACTTCTGATAACTATGATGAATTCCTCATCATGAAAGAATTGATGAATCAATATTATTCTAAAGGATTATTTTATCCGGTTCAGGTAACAGCACCGACAGATGAAGCTTCGGCGAAGACGATTGCGAAAACAGTTCGTGCATGGGCTACTTCGTTAACCTTCTTATCCAACAAATACAATGCGCAGGGTGTTTACACGCATTCGCCATTGGAAGATCAGATTTTGATCATGACACCTGCGACAGAAGCCATTCTTTCTGTTGAAGTCTTAGCTTATGCTTTCAATATGGATAAAGCTGATTTCTTGAACCGTGTTGTTATTGTTGACGATCTGGGAGGACTTGAAAAAGAAGGCGTATTAATGCTGATGGTGGACCGTGACTGGTTCATGTGCTTTGACACTTTCTATACCTTTACGGAGCAGTACAATGCATTACATCTTTATTGGAATTACTTTTTCCATCATCAGGGTATTTTCAGCACATCGCAGTTTGCGAACGCTATCGCATTTACCACGGCAACGCCTGCGATTACCCGTGTCACTGTCGATCCTGCAACGGCAATCGTTGATAAAGGAAAGACTCAACAGTTCACCGCTTCAGTCGTAGCAACAGGCGGGGCAAGTGAAAGAGTTGAATGGAGTATTACAGGTAACGCAGATGCTGGTACTGCAATTGATAACAATGGCTTATTAGTAATCAATGAAAATGAAACAGCAGCATCCATTACCGTAACTGCAACCAGTGTATACGATTCGAACAAGACGGGAACGGCAACCGTCACGGTTACATCAGCTTAATCTAACAAATGGCATTTACAGCACTTACAGCGGTGCGCCTTCTGCATGGCGTACCGCTTTTTCCTGATAATAAAAATCAAATGACCTTCGCCAATGCCGAGGCGCAGATGAATTTCTTCGCAGGGAAGACTGTGAAGCAATTCAATAATTTGACATATCAGAGAAAAGACAGAAGAATCGCAGTTCCTGAAAATGTTGAAAATTTAATTGATATTAATTATGTGATGTTTCAGAATGCAGATTATGGAAATAAATGGTATTACGGATTTGTTACGAATGTTGAATATATGAATTCTAATTCTGCGTGGGTCTACTTTGACATAGACGCTTATCAGACGTTTCAGTTTGACATTCAGTTATTAACGTCTTTTGTAGAAAGAGAACATGTTGTGGATGATACAGTTGGAAGGCATACTTTGCCGGAAGGATTAGAAACAGGGCCATATATTGCAACGACTGAAAGTCATTCACCAGCTGGTCCATTAAATATTTATATTATGGCAACGGAGAGTCTAGATCAGCCATACTGGAATGAGCCCGCAATCGTTGGCGGATTTCCTGTTCCGGTTTATTGGGCGAGCTTAGGAAGTGTGGATGGATTTACAGTAACTGCATTAAAAGAAATTATTAATAGTTATGCACAAGCAGGAAAGATGGACGCAATTGTAGCGGTATTTACAGCACCATCAAATTTTGTAAGTACACAAGAAGGGTTGCGTGTTGAAACGTGGAACATGGCAAGCAGAAGTCTAAGCTTTACACCAAAAAATAACAAAATGTATTGTTATCCGTATTGTTGTCTTGTTGCCGAATGCATGGGTCAGGGAATTGAAATGCAGTATGAACTATTCAGCGGTGCGCCAACGGCAACCATCCGGGGAGGATTCGGAGTTAACATGCAAGTGAGCGCCACACCGAATAATTACGCTGGGGAACGAGTTAATTTTGAAAATATGATGAGCTTGAAAGACTGGCCAGTTTGTGCATGGGTGAATAATTACTATCAGAATTGGCTGGCTCAGAATAAGGCAAACATTGCCATTGGAACGACAAAAGCCGTTATTAAAACAGCGGGGAGTTTGGTAACTGGTGCAATTGGTGGTTTGGCTTCAGCTGCAAATGATATCGCTGGATTACTTGCAGAACAATATACACATTCCATTATTCCTGATCAGATGGTCGGAAGTGCCAATGCTGGGGATATTTCAGCCGTTTCAAGAATGCTTGGTTTCTATTCCTATTGTAAATCGGTACGCCCTGAATATGGTCAAATTATTGATAATTATTTTACAATGTTCGGTTACAAAGTCAACACATTAAAAGTTCCTGAAACAAATTCCAGAGAATCATGGAATTACGTTAAAACCATTAATATTTCAATCGCTGGAAATGTGCCGTCAAATTACATGGAACAAATTAAATCTATGTTTAATTCAGGCGTCACCTTATGGCATGGTGATTATATTGGCGATTATGGAAGGAGTAATAATATAGTATGAGTAAAAAACAATCTGGTATTGAATATGAAAATGCCTATAATTCGAGTGTTAATTTAAAAATGAAAACTCCAAAAAGCATGATTATGAACAGTCGCTCATTTATGAATTATTATGAACGATTAAAAAACATTGCATTAAATATGTTTGAGTGGAAAAACCTTCCTAGATCAGTAGATGTCAGATGGTTAGAATTATGTCTGTTTGAATTCGGATATTGTCTATTCTTTTTTGATGATGAATTAGGATTCCTGACACTTAACTGCTCAATTGGCGGACGCTTAAATGTTTATAGAACTCCAACATTGTATAGACCAATTACGCCATCTGGAATTGTCTTTCCTGAATATACGATTGATGATTCAGTTCTTATCTGGAATAATTTTACAAGAACGAATACAGAATGGATTATTATCCAATTTGCCGAACGTTTAGCACGTTTAGAAAGAACAATTGATATTAATGTAAATGCACAGAAAACGCCTTACGTTTATGTTACTGACGATAACACAAGATTATCTATTGAAAATATGGCGAAGAAAGTTGAAGATTTTGAACCTGCTATCATTGCAAACAAAAGCATTGACATTGAAAATAGTGTAAAATTATTAGATATGAAAGCGCCGTTTGTCGCTGATAAATTAGAAATGCAAAAGCGAAGAATCTGGAATGAAGCCATGACATTTCTTGGAGTTAAAAACAACGGTGCAGAAAAGCGTGAAAGATTGGTTGCAGAAGAGGCAGACGGAAGCGACGATGTGGAAGCTATGCGTTTCGTCATGCTGAATGCAAGACAACAGGCATGTGATCAGATTAATGAAATGTTTGGACTAAATATTTCAGTCGACTTTAGAAAGCCTTATAAAGAAGTGTTAAACGAAAGAAAAGAAGAAGCTGAAATATTAGAACTTGATTCTGACTATGATGAAAATGAAAGTGAGGTGTAATAATGGCGAATTATACAATCCAATTAAAAACAATTGTAGAAATTCCAAGTCAGAATAATCCTGAATTTTGGAATATGAGTGTTAATCAAAAAATTGATATAGCATTACCTGCAATATTTGATTTTACATTTCCATTTTATAATAAAGATGGATTGATTGAATGGGAAAAACGATTTATAAAACATTTTTACATGCGTGAAATCGGTTTTGAAACAATTGGTTTATGGAAAATGAAACTTGAAGATAAATTAAATATTATAATGCCAATGTATAATAAGCTATATTTAGAAGCTGAAAAAGTAAACGATTTAACAAACACTTTTAATATGAAAGAAACATACAATAGAACAAATAATGGTAACTCTAATTCTAATTCGAATAGTGAAACATCAGGTGACAATAAAACATTGTTTAGCGATACCCCTCAAAGTATGGTTGATTTAAATGGTAATAATTACGTTACTGAAATTACGCAAGGAACAGTAGGCGATATAACAAACACGAATCAAAATCAAACAGTTACAAATAATGAAAATTATGAAAATTCAAAAATCGGAAATTCAAGTGGTAAAACTCAAGCCGAATTATTCAAAATTGTGTCTGAATCCATTGTTCACATTGATAACTTAGTGTATAATGAATGTGAAGAGTTATTCATGTTATTATATTAGAATGGAGGAATAAAACATGGATGTAAATCAGATTATTCAGATTGTTTCAACGCTCGGATTTCCGATTGTAATGTGCGGTTTGATGGGATGGTATGTCTATCATATCACGGAATCTCATCGTAAAGATTCGATTAATCAGGAAGCCCAGCATCGGGAAGAAGTTGAGAAACTGAACGAACATCACAGGCAGGAAATGGAAAAAGTAACAGAAGCGATTAATAATAATACTTTAGCTTTAACGAAGCTATGCGAAAAAATGGAAAGGGATAATTAAAATGAAAATTATTGATATCAGTAAACATAACGGAATTATTGACTTTGATAAAGTCAAAGCGAGCGGAAAAGTTGACGGTGTAATGATTCGTTCAAGCTGGGGGCATTTTCGTGAAGATGAACAGTTTAAGCGAAATGTTTCCGAATGTGAACGATTGAATATTCCGTATGGTTTCTATCATTATAGCTATGCTTGCAATTATTCTGAAATGGTTGAAGAAGCAAAAGAATTTATTAATTTGATTAAAGATTATAAGCCACTTCTTCCGGTTGCTATTGACATGGAAGACGCAGACGGCTATAAAGCCAAAATGGGAACACTCAATAACATCACATTAAATACGGAAATTTGCAGATATACATGTGCTGAGTTAGAAAAAGCTGGATTCTATGCAATGGTTTATGCTAACTTAGACTGGACAAAAACAAAATTAAATATGTCAATGCTTTCTTCATATGACTTATGGTTAGCTAGATGGAACGCCAATGCGCCAAGTCGCAAATGTGGAATGTGGCAATACACAAACAGCGCAAGCGTTAACGGAATCGCCGGCCGGGTTGATATGAGCAAAGCTTATATTGATTATCCTTCTTTAATTAAAGAACATGGCTTGAATGGCTGGAAGGAATCCGAAATTCCAGAAGAGGAAGAAAACGAATTTGAAAAAGAGTGGGGGCATTATGTAGAATGTGTAAAACCGCTTCAAATTCTTTGGTCTGATGATACAAATTACATGATCGCATTCGGCGCAGATGATAAAGATTCTAGTTTTATTGCAAATAAAAAATACTTTTCAAAAGTGATTTAAAAACTATTTTAAAAAGGGGTGAAATAATGGGCATTTATTTAGACTTAAATCGTACACTTTCATACAATGCCCTTTTTACCTTCATTATTGGTAATCGTGGCGGAGGTAAAACATACGGATTTAAACAATGGGCGATTAATGATTTCATTAAAAATAAAAAGCAATTCATCTATTTGAGAAGATATAAAACGGAACTTATTGATGTTAATAAATTTTTTGCAGACATTCAACATGAATTTCCTAATCATGAATTTAAAATAAGAGGTAAAGAATTTCTTATCGACGATGAAGTAGCAGGATGGGCGGTTGCACTGTCAACTGCCCTCACTAAAAAATCCGTTCCTTATCCTAACGTTAATAAAATAGGATTCGATGAATTCTTAATAGCAAAATCTGCGATTCATTATATGTCAAACGAGGTGATGAGTTTCCTAGAATTCTATTCAACAGTTGAACGATTAAGAACAGGAAATTTGAGTGATGATGTGCGTGTAATATTCATGGGAAATAATATTTCAATTATCAATCCATACTTTCAATATTTTAAATTGAAACCGAACCTTAATAAAGAATTCACAAGAAAAGGCGATATATTAATACAATATTATAGTAATCTTGAATACATTCAAAAAATGAAACAAACAAGGTTCGGTAAATTGATCGAAGGAACTGAATATGCAAACTACGCAATAGAAAATAAAAGTTTGACAGAAAAAGAAGAATTCATAGAAAAGAGAACAGAAACATCAAAATACATCTTCACAATTGATTATAAAGGTTCACAATGTGGAATATGGAAAGATTATTATAATGGCATTATGTATGCGAGTGAAATTATTGATCCATCGTGCACATTTCATTATTGCGTAAGAAGTGCTGACGCACAACCAAACATCAGTTTATGCAAAACTGCAAGAAAAAGTTTCCATCTTAAGCAATTAATCTATGCTTTTGAAATCGGTTCGTTACGATATGAAAACTTAAGAATTAAAAGTTTGACACAAGATATTCTTAGAGATATACTCTAAGTAGAAAGGGGTAGTTATTATGAAAGAAACAATGATGATCATTATTACAATTATTGTTATTTACAAAATAGTAACGCGTGATAAAAATGGCTGATGAATTTAATATCCCTAAAAAACAAATACCCTATTTTATCAACACTCTACCATTAACTTATAATGCTTCAATTACTTATTATGAACAAGTTGGACAATTAGTTTATAAAATTAATGAATTAATTGACGCCATGAATTCATATGCTGAAGATTATAAGTCATACACAGATGAACAAATAGCACTATTGAAAAAATACGTTGATTCACAAATTACGGAAGTTTATGCTTATGCAGATAAAATAAATATTGATTTAACAAATCTCATTGGCATAACAGCAGACAGTTTAAAAGCTGACTATATCAGTAAAATAAACCAGCTTAATTCATCATTAAATGCAAGAATAACTCAAGAAGTATTTACGATTAATAATCGAATTACTTCAGAAGTAATCACATTAAATTCAAGAATTTCATTAGAAGTTCAAAATTTAAAAGATTATATTGATTCTCAATTAATAGATATTAAAGTTATAGACCCAACGACCGGATTAATTTCAGACTTACAAACAACCTTAAATAATATTGTTAACTTGATGAAAGGTGACGCATTAACAGCTGAGCAATATGATGCTTTGAAATTAACAGCTCAGACTTACGACAATAAAAAGTTAACAGCTTATCAATACGACTTTAATGGAAAATCATTATTAACAATGTAAAGGAGGGTTATATAATGAGTTCAACAAATAAAACTACGCATTATGATTTATCACAATTTACAGCTAATGACATACCTGCGTGGTTAGCTGACTATAATTCAGACATGGGTAAAATTGATACAGGGATTTATAATGCTCAAACCGCAGGCGGAGAAGCAAGTACAAAAGCAGGTAATGCATTGACTTCTGCTAATGAAGCAAAGACCGCAGTTGAAAGCCTATCCACGACTGTTACAAGTTTACAATCCTCTGTAACAAAAAATACAGAAGATATTAGTGGTGTTCAGACTTCATTAACTTCATTAACTTCACAAGTAAGCGCAAACGGTGAAGCTATCCAGTCTATCATATCTCAAGACTTTCAAACACAGATCACTAATACAAATTCAAAATTAAATCAGGACAAAGTAAATATAACAATTTCAAATTTTGTCAATGATTCTACATTCACAAAATTTAAATTCCGTGCAAGCTTAAATTGGAGTGGTGCGACTACTAATTATATTCCGACAGGTAGTTTATCGCCTAATTCAGAATATGGAGGGGCTATCTTATTGCAAACTACAAACGACTTATTATATGTATACACAGAAACAGATCCTTCTTCTCTTGTGTTTGACTGGTTGTCTATTCGTTTGAATAATGTAATGTGAGGTGAGAAAATGAACACACTTATTAATTCATCAAGCAATGTAACATATTTATATAAAGATGGAATTTTAGACCCAAGAATTAATTTACCAACTGGAATAACAAATACGGGAACTTATTTAATTAATAATGGCGGAAACGTTACATTAGATTTTACAATTCCGGAAATTATCGGAAAATCATTATTCATTAAATGCTTATCATCCACCTCACCTGCTGCAAACCAATATTTTCTAATATGGAAAATTGGAAGTCCTAGTAAATATGTAAAATTAATTTTTGATAATGCAAATGAAATAAATGAACAGTGCTATTTAGGATTAGACTTCTCTAATGCTAATCCATCTGATACTCAAAGAATATCATTTACAGGAAATTCAAATAAAATGATGGTGTATGAAATCTTCTATTTTTAACTCCCCTGAATAATATGACATTCGATGTCAAGTTCACTTGAGTTCTTCCACGCAAACGCTCACGCCCATTACCCGCTTCCGCCTGCGTTAGCGATACCGCCGGGCTTGGTCTTGCGAGCCGAGCGGAGCGC
>ENA-OPCE01001349-OPCE01001349.1-human-gut-metagenome-genome-assembly--contig:-NODE-1349-length-15708-cov-2.239379_pt1 | contig 15708 bp, 10 predicted proteins | sample MGYA00241247_ERZ501474 | MGnify/ENA primary metagenome ERZ501474 (study PRJEB25962, sample SAMEA2042572) | human gut metagenome | biome: human gut; feature: human-associated habitat; material: faeces... | reverse complement strand
CGGAAGTTTCAGCCTGCCATGAATATTTTTATCTTCGTGTCCAAGGGGATAGTATGATCAATGCTCGTATCTATCCCAACGACCTTGTTTTTGTCCGCAAACAGGATGATGTGGAATCCGGCGACATTGCCGTTGTCATCATCGACAACGAAACAGCCACCCTCAAACGTGTGCTGAAAAAAGATGGTCTGCTGATCCTGCAAGCAGAAAATCCCGCATATGCGCCCATGGTTTTTACGCCTGCTGAACTGCCCCGCCTGCACATCATCGGTAAGGTGCTCCATGTAAAATTCAAGCTGTAATTTGTCTATTTCCAAAGGCACAAAAAACCAGAAATTCAATTCTTTTCTGAATTTCTGGTTTTTCTCGTGTTTTTTTCACATTTTATGGAATCAGCAATTCCTGTCCGCATACAATATGATTGGGATTATCCAGTCCATTGGCATTCATGATTTTTTCTACACCATTTCCATCACCATAGTATTTCTGGCTGATGCTGCCTAATGTTTCCCCGGCTTCCACAACGTGTATCCGTCCTTCTGTTTTCTGAGTTTCTTCCGGTTTTTCTGTTTCTTCTTCTGCCGCCGCAGTCATGCGGGGTGCAAAAGCCGCCTGTACTTTCACATCCTCCACATTCTCCGCCAGTACCGTATAAGAATCCTGTACCATGGCCATTTTCGTTTCCAGATCTTCCAGCCTGTTTAAGTTGCTGAATAACCCATATCCCAGACAAAGACAAATCACGCATAAGATGCAGCTTACACTGGTCAGCATGGTATACTTGCTCCGTTGTGCCGCTTCCGCCTCTTTTGCCCGTCGCTGTAATACCCGCCGGATTTCCTGTGCCGCGTCAATGCGTTCTTCTGGTGTTGGACGCCGCCTTCTCCGTGGACCTTCCTGTGATTTTATTTCTTCTTTTTCCACCTTCTCCTGTTCCTCGTTCTCTTGTTTTTCTTCTGGATTTTTTGCCTCTTTGGGCTTCACCACACTGTGATCCAACATGTATTCCTGCATTTCCTCATTCTTTTCGTAGTAAACAAAATACCCTTTCGCCTGCTGTAATACGTCCGCTTCTTCGTTGTATATGTAGAAAGTATCCAGCTTGTCCACAGGGTCTACCACAAAAAGCACCTGCCATGGCTCTTGAAAATATAACTTGTGAAACGCCTCATCCTTAGACATGAGAAAAGCGCCAAATCCCGGCTGACAATGTACCCAGCCCACAGCGTCATTCCCTGGAAATACTTGTCCATCTGACTGCCCACATATTCCCATGTTGCCGCGCTGAATGTCAGTGTCCCATTTTCCTCTGTAGCATCTTTCCCCTGAATGGCACCGCAGATCATGAGAATTTCTTCTCCGTCTATCTCAATCTGCCTGCCTACCAGTGCTGCCACCTTTTCCGTACAGCTGTGACTTTTGCCATATTGATATAAGTATGTATACACATAATCCTCTACATAGATTTTCCGTCTATGGTCTACGGCGCCCATCTGCTTTACTTTTGTGGGAAATGTAAAGGGCTTTTCTTCGGAATGATATCCGTATAGATTGCTGTCCCCATCGAAATAATACCGCATCTTTTTTCCTCCTTGGTTTTGCTATGTCATTTCTTTATGAAATATAACACCTTTTCCCTGCAAAACCTGTCAAAGGCTGTCGCACCCTCTTTTTTTCCTACCGCATTTCTCTGCAAAAACAGACACTTTTCCCACAAAAAAAGCTGGAATCCTTTAGTATTTCAAGAACTCCAGCTATCTTCATTTTCTTACATCAACGGCGCCAGCAATTTTAATGCTTTGCCGCAAATTTTCTGTATTATATTTCCTTTTCTGTAATCTGCCATGGTCACTTCCTGACATTCTGCCAATGTATGTTCAAAATCCTTCTCGATTTCTTCAATGACAGGTAAATCAAATAAAAAGGCACCGCATTCAAAATGCAGATACAAACTGCGGTAATCAAGATTAATCGTTCCTACTGTAGCAATCTTATCATCGCATACTGCACACTTTGCATGAACAAATCCTGGCCGGTACTGGAATATCTGTACACCGCCCTCTACAAGCTGTGGATAATAAGACTGCGTTACCAGAAATATCATCTTTTTGTCCGGAATTCCCGGTGTGATAATCCGAACATCAACCCCTCTTTTTGCTGCAAGGATTAACGCGGTAACCACTTCATTATCAATAATCAGATACGGCGTAAAGAAATATATATACTTCTGTGCACTGTTGATTAAGTTGATATATACACTTTCTCCAACAAACTCCGAATCTAATGGATGGTCTGAATAGGGAAGAACGATTCCTCTTTCTTCTTTAGCAAGCGGCCTCACATCTTCCAAACAAAATTTCTCATAATCCAGTTTATCTTTTTCTAATGCAAAGGCATTCCACATCTGCAAAAACATCTGAGTCATGCTGTAAACCGCTTTACCCGTTATCCGCACACCATTGTCTTTCCAGTATCCAAAACGCTGCTTTTCATTAATATATTCATCTGCAAAATTAATTCCGCCGGTAAACGCAACATCCCCATCAATAACAAGAATCTTACGATGGTCTCTGTTATTAAATACCGTAGAGAAAATAGGAATATAACGGTTAAATACAATACATTTGATTCCTTTTTTGCGAAGGAAATCCGCATAATGTGACGGTAAGTTAAAGATACAGCCAACATCATCGTACATAACTCTGACATCTACTCCCTCTTTAACCTTTTCTTCCAAAATATCCAGAATGGTATTCCACATGATACCCTCTTCTATAATGAAATATTCCAGATAAATGTATTCCTTCGCCTTTCTCAATTCTTCAGCCATTACTTTAAAGCAGTCTTCACCTGATGGATAATAATCCACCTTTGAGTCTTTGTAAGCGGGAAATCCTGACTGGTGCTCCAGATAGTAAATCTGCGAAGCCGTACTGCCGTCCTTTTCTTTCAACTCCTGCTCTATCTCCGGGTCAGCCTTTAAATGTCTTGCACTTTCTTCAATCATTGGCTCTAACTTCCTACGAAGATAGGATATCGGCTGCTTTCCTCCAATCGTCAGATACAAAAGTCCTCCAAAAAGTGGAAACAGCAAAATAACAACAATCCAGCCCAGCTTAACAGACGGGTTGTCACTTCGATTCATAATGTATATCACTACTAAAATACTCAGTATTTTAAATGCCGCAGTAATATACTGACTGTAGGAAGTCACTTTTAGAAACATTCCGACAAACCACATAATTTGTAAAAAGATAAGAAAAGTTACGATAACAATACGCTGTGATAAAAATTTTAAAAACTTACGCATTCTCTCCACTTCTTTCCTGTAAATTCACGGGAATAAACTTTTTCAGAGAAAAAGAATATAAATAACTCTCGCTAACCCTCTTTCCTAAAATCTGTTCAAGGGCTGCTTTATAATATAACATCTGATTCCCATATCGGTCAAGAAGCAGACTCTCCTCCCCTTCTTTTATCCGGTCCGTCTTATAATCAATGAGCCACAAACTCTCTTCTGCCTCTCCGCATATATCAATAATTCCCTGTACAACAACAGTATCTTCTGCCTGCGTATCTGCATTCATTAATGAAACGGGAAGCCCGACTGTAAATGGCAGTTCCTTTCTCAAATTTCCCTGTCTGTCCATTTGAGATAATTTTTCTCCTATTTCAGAGAAAAGAAACGCTTCTATCGCCCTGTATAACCACTTTGCAGAAATCTTTTCTGATTCAGGATATGTGCCTTTCAATGCATCTATCCATTCAAAAAGCTGCTTTTTCGTCTGAATCTGTCCAAAAGGAAGTAATTCCATAATCTTATGGATAATCGTTCCTCTGGCAGTTGCTGCAATCTCAGACTTTTCTTCTTTTAAAAATTCCGGCATCTTAACTTCTTCCTCAAAGTTATTTTGTTCTGGCAGCATAATGGATGATTCTTCTTCTGGCAATGTGGTCTGAGAAAGTGTCTTTAACTCAGAAACAGAATACTTTCTTTTCCACTTTGTTGCGTCACGATTTGGATATTCATAAGAAAATGATTGTTCCACCATAGATACATCTGCTGGAATCACAACCGTGTCCATAAAAATCTGATAAGAAAATTCTTCTTCCTGTTTCCTTTCCTTCTCAAAAAATGGAAGGATTTCTTCCCAGTTAACCAGTCTTGCCTTAAGCCAGCTGGCAGTTACTCCCTCAGAATGCGCCTGTTTCTGCGTCTCCTGATTTTTCAAAAAACCTTCCCTCTCTTCTGACTTTTCCGACTGTGTACTCCGAAATTGATCTGCCAGTATAGGAAGAAGCCAGTCCATAGCGCTTGTCGCTCTCCACTTCTGTGTATTTATTTGGAGCCTAAGTCCTGCTTCTAAGTCCTGTGCCTTTATTGTTCCTGTAAGAATCAGCTTTCTCTTTGCCCTTGTCATCGCCACATATAAAATACGCATTTCTTCTTCTAAAGTATCTTTCCACACTTTTTCCTGAATCGCCCTTTTCATAAGCGACGGATGATGGAATCGCAATGTGATATTGACACATTCCATTCCAATTCCCAGTTCTGGATGACAGAGCATCGGTTTAGCCAAATCCATCCGGTTAAACTTTTTCGATAATCCACTGACGAATACTACTGGAAATTCCAGACCTTTACTCTTATGGATTGTCATAATTTTTACAACATTTTCATTCTCTGTTCCGCTTCCGGCCTCACCCATCTCAATTTCGTAAGACTTAAGCTGCTCCATATATCGATTAAAGTAAAATAATCCTTTAAATACCGTTTTTTCGTAATCTTCTGCTTTCTTTAAGAGCATCAGAAGATTCTCTTTTCGTTTTGCCCCATCCGGCATTAACTGTACATCATAGTAAAAACCAGTTCTCTGATAAATATCCCATAACAGCACTCCCAATGGCTGCTCCTTTTTTTGCTCGCGGAAATATTGTAAATCTTTATAAAAATGCTGAATTTTTGCTCGTAGTTCTTCCTCTGCTCCCTCCTGCAAATACAGGCACATAAGGTCATACAAAGTATATTGCTCTCTCATTGGCTCTCTTACGAGAATTCTAAGTTTAGTCAGTTCTTCCTCTGTAAAACCTCCAATAGAAGAAAGCATGACCGAAGCCATCGGGATATCCTGATACACATTATCTACCACAGAAAGATAATTCAGTATAATCGTAATCTCCCTTGTATGAAAATATCCTGTTTTGTTTTCACAGCTTACCGGTATTCCATTCTTCTCTAAAAACTCCGCCATTGGCTCCATTCTTCCGGCTCCTGAACGCAAAAGTATTACAATATCTCCGTAATGATATCCTTCTTCTATCAGTTCCTGTATTCTTTTTGTGATAAGAGCCGTCTCCGTCAGTACATCTTCCGGGGCTTCCTCTAAGGTCTGGACACTGTCTTTTACAAAGAATAGTAGTTCCGAAGTTTCTTTATCTTCCAGCATTGGGCCACCCTCACCAGCACGAAGAGCTGTCTCTTCATTGTAGTCTACACCACCAAAGTCTCTTTCCATCAAACGGGAAAATACATAGTTTGTAAAACAAATTACTCCCGGTGCACTTCGGAAATTATCTCGAAGTTCTATAGAAACTCCCTCTTCCTCATTATGATATTTTTCATTTCTTCTTAAAAACAAATCTGGTCTTGCCTGGCGGAACCGATAAATGCTCTGCTTTACATCTCCTACAGTGAATAATGTATTATTATCTTTTTCTGATAACATTTCTAAAATTGTTTCCTGCACAAGATTCGTGTCCTGATATTCATCTACAAAAATCATCTTATACTTTTTTGCTAATGTTTTTGCTGTTTCGGAAGGATAGGCCTGCCCTCCCTCATCATAATGATCTACCAGGAGTTCTAGTGCAAAATGTTCTAGGTCATCAAAATCATATACATTTTTTTCTTTTTTATATGCAAGATAAATCTCTTCAAAACGCTGCGCAAGCACAATATATTCTTCTAAAAGAGGATAAATACCTGCTGCCTCTCTTTGCAGTTCTTCTGCCGGAGCAGTAAATACTGTTTCTTTTTGCTTTTGCAGCAGTTCTTTTACCTCCTGGTGCCATTCTTTTACTATCTCATAATCTGCCCATTCCTTATCTTTCTTTGTCGCTCTTGGAAAGGCCGGTACAGACCCACGAGATAATACCATATAATAAGCATCATAACTTTCTGTCTGTGAAAGTGCCTCCACATACTCTGATACATCCTGTAAAAGAACACCGTATTTTTCTGGAACTTCTTCCCCTGCTATATTCTTTAACAGCTTTGACAGCGCTTCTTTTTCCTGCAAAAGTTCCTTTTTCGCTTTTAAGAAAATAAGCATTACTGCTGGGGAATTGTCCCACTCTTTTGCCTCTGCAAGCTGCAATGCTTCCTGCTTTGTCTTTTCAAACCAGAAAGAAGCATTGGGGAAACTGCGAGAGAAGCGATATAAGTCTCCTACCAGTTCTTCTAAAACCTTATCACTTTTTCCTGGTGCATACGACTCTGCAAACTTCACAAAACTTTCCCTTCCAGAAGCATATGCCTCCTCTAACAATTGTTCTATTGCCTGCTGGCGGAGTAAGAACAACTCTCCTTCCTCCCCTATTCGAAAGGAAGGGTCAATAGAAAGTTCATTATAATGTGTACGAATTAAATGATTACAAAAGCTGTGTACTGTTGAAATATCTGCCTGTCTTATCTTTCGAATCTGCTTCCTTAAATAGTGATTCTCCGGATCTTTTGCCAGACGTTCTTCTAAATCCAAACTAATACGCTCTTTCATTTCTGCTGCTGCAGCGTTCGTAAATGTCATAACAAGAAACCGATCGGCCTCTACAGGATTTTTCTCATCCATAATAAGTTCCGCCATACGGCTTACAAGAACTCTTGTCTTACCCGCACCAGCTCCAGCAGATACCATGATATTTTTATCCCTTAAAAATATGGCCTGTTCCTGCTCTTTTGTGTAATTCATCTATTCTCCCTCCTCTCTGATTTTTTCTAAGACTTCCTCCACAGACATTCCCTGGAAACTCTGGTACTCATAACCTGGCAGCTTCGGATCAAATCCACAGACATCTGCGAAAGGACAGTAATCACAGGCTGTTCCTTTTTTATTTCTGTACGGTCTTGGATGAATCTCTCCTTTATAAATTCTCTCGCCTAATTCTGCCGCCTTTTTCCGGGCATAAGCTCCCATATAATGAAAGTCCTGCGTACTCATCACTGGAGAATTTTTATATGGTTCTCCAGACTTTTTCAGACGAATCGGCATAGATACAAAACCATCACTGCCCTCTTCTAACTTACTCAGTATATCCGCATCACTATTTGCCATTCCAGACAGTCGAAAATTTTTAAGAAGTTCGCTTTCTTCTGCATAATCTGCCTTTATAATTGGGTCTTGTAACTGATAATAGAAGATTCCGGCAGGAACAACAGGTTTATTATCGGGATTTTGTTCATTTTCTTTATAAATTTCTTCCGCTGCATTCATGTAAATGACAAGCTGCATCTCCAGTCCATAATAAAAGTCTTCCAATTCAAACTTTTTCATTCCAGACTTGTAGTCGATGACTTTCATAAGAATCTCATCATCATCCTCGCAGGTATCTACCCTGTCAATCACACCCTGCAAAAACATCTTTCTTCCATCTTCGAGCGGGACTTCCGCCTCTTTTAACTTTTTGTTTTTTCCAAAACTAAGCTCAAATCTATCTGGTTCGAACTGGCTGTTTTTCAAATGGACGCGCAGAACCTGAATTGTCCTTTTCATAATTCTCTCTACTGTTTTTATTTTGTACTGATTTCGAGAAGAACTCTGGAACACATCACTCAGATTCTCATCCATCGCTGTATGCAGCGCTTCTGAAATATATTGTTCCTGCACTTCATCCGGGATATTCTTCCAGCTATATTCCGACTCTTTTACCTTTCTGGAAAAACACTCTAATGCCTTATGAAAAAGATTACCAAGATCTATAGGACGAATCTTATATTCTTCTCTTTCTCTTAGTTCCAGACCATAAATACAAAAATATTGATATGGACAGGCTGCAAATCGCTCTAACCTTGTTACACTTCCTGAAAGTTCCTTTCCGTAAAGCTGCTCCAGCAATTCTTCTGAAAGTTCTGGTTCCTGATATGCATTTTCAATCCAATGTCCATATTTTTCCAGTTCTTTCCTTCCCTCACTCTGCTCTAACCAGTACTTTGCCAGCATAACAAAAGCCCTGTTCTTCCGTACTTTCTCGGGTTCTGTTTTTGCCTGAAGAAAACTTTCTATCAGAAATTCCCGACTGTCCTCCAGATTAAAGTAATATCTTCGCTCCTCTTCTGGATACTGTTTTCTCTTCAACTTTGGGAAAAGCTGGCTTATATTTTTCTGAAGAAGTGAAGGCCGCAATGCCGAACCGTCACTATCTGTCACAGAATAAGAAAAATATAATTCATCTGTTGGTTTGGCAAATGCCATGTACATATAAAATTCATCTTCCATCGACTGTTCTAGCAGGCTCTGCGATAAAGAAATACCACAATTTTTTAAAACTTCTTTTTCCTCATCACTGAGAAGTCCTCTGTCCTCTATATTCGGCGGTATCCTCCCATCGTTCATTCCTGTGATAAACAGCACCTTTACTTCATGCAGACGGGTACGCTTTAAATCACCTAGAACCACCTGATCCATTGTCAGTGGAACAACACCAAGGCCCAGCGCATCAAGACCCGCATCCACAATTTCTGCAAGTTCCTTTACCGCCATCTTTTCCTCACCGAAAATCATTACAATTTTATCCATGAGCGACAGTAAGAGGTCATATAACTGCCTATACTCAGCAGCTTTTACAAAGTCACTGTTTTCCTCCGCTTTTTGCGCCTGATTTTTGAGCTTCTCCTCAAAAGAAAGCTTTACCATCGTATGATACAATACTTCTATTTTGTCTCTTACACTAGCCTCTTTATCCCGCATGACTGAACAGAAGTTTTCCGTTTCTTCCATGAATTTCTCCTGTAAAAGAAGAAGTGCTTTTATCGCTGCCTCGTCTTTATTCTTGAGTCTCCTGTAAAATGGCTTCTTCCACATGGAATATCCCCTAACACCTGCATACAACACATAATTTTCCAGATAATCAGCATCTTCATCTATAAGATTAGACATTCCAGACTTCAGATAACGGAACACACTCTCATAAGAATATTCCATCTGTGCAAGATGAAAGAGGGAGCGAACTGCCTCAACTCCTGAATGATAGGAGACTTTCTTTTTCGTATCCTCGAATACCGGAATATTTAAAATAGCTGCCTTTCGTTTAAATGCAGAGGCATAATCGGCCACATCTCCTGAAAGCACTGCAAAATCGCGATAGCGGTAACCTTTTTGTCTTACAAGCTGCTCTATTTTGTGCATAACATAGTCTGCCTCTCCATCTGGATTATGGCACACTGTCATATGGATTCGTTCTATCTTCTTTGAATAAATCTTCCGGCTATTTTGAAATAGATTTTTTTCTAAAAATGCAAGTTCCGGATTATTTATAAATCTTGGAGAAACTGGTGTGTCAAGCTTTACGACCTCTTCTACTTCCTGCATATTTTCCTGACAGAGCATTAGCAGCGCATCCCCTGTCTTCTTACTGGAAGTGAATAAATCCTCAGGCATTCCCCTTTGTCCGGGCACAAATTCTGGAATTGTTATTGTCACGTTAATCTGCCCCGCAACCTTTAATAATTCCTTTAAAAATGCCAGCTGAACCGGGGTAAATCCTGCAAATCCATCAAAATAAAATACTGCATTCGTAAGCATTGGAGCTTCTTTGGCAAATTCTCTGGCAACATCAAGTATCTGTTCTGTTACCATAAATCTTCCCTCTATCGCTTTATCAAAATGTTCATAAATTCTGCCAAGTTCCTTGCATTTGTTAGAAAGAGCTTTATTCTCTCCGAGTTTCTCAGAAACTTCCTCTACCTGCTCCCAGGTTACCCCATATCCGATAAACTCCATTAACATAGACTTTAACTCATCAATGAAGCCTGCCTTTTTCATACTTTTTTTAAAATAAAGAAAATTATTCTCACCTTCCGAAAGAATCTTTCGAAGCATCATGGATACTCCTAAATCTTCAAGGATTTCTCCCGGCTGATACCCACATTCGTCAAAAATACGATAGGCAAGCCGATGAAAACTCAGTACATCTATGTTAAAAAAGCCATGTCTTGGATGTTTCTTTACCATTTTTCTCTGCATCTCAAGACTGAACTGCTCTGGTACGATTACATAATATTTCTGCTGCGGATTTTCCATGGAAAGGCGGATTACTTCCTGCACCAGATATTCCGTTTTTCCCTGTCCGCTTCTTCCTGTAATTAATCTTAGTGCCATGAATCCTCCTATGCTCCCATTCTATAATTGCTATTCGTCTGCTTTGTCATTCCAGTGTGCAAGTTCTTCCCTTAATGTAGACAACAATTCACTTTCCGGCAGTTTGCGAACAACCTGTCCTTTCTTTATCAAAAGACCCTCACCTTTTCCTCCTGCGATCCCGATATCTGCCTCTTTGGCTTCTCCCGGTCCATTTACCACACAGCCCATTACGGCAACCTTGATATCTAAATCATCAAATTCTGTAACCATTTTTTCTACTTCATTAGCAAGACCGATCAAATCAATATTAGTTCTTCCACAGGTAGGACAGGATACGACTTCTACTCCACCCTTACGAAGTCCTAACGTCTTTAAAATCTGCTTTGCAGAAGCAATCTCATTCACAGGATTTCCTGTAAGAGAAACGCGGATCGTATCACCAATTCCCTGATTTAAAATAATACCAAGACCAATTGCAGATTTGATATTCCCACGGAATAATGTACCTGCTTCGGTAATTCCTACATGAAGCGGATACGGACATTTCGGTGCTAATAATTCATGTGCCTTTGCACACATTAAAACATCAGAGGACTTAATGCTGACAACGAGATTATCATATCCCATGTCTTCTATCATTTTTACTTTATCCAATGCACTCTCCACTAATCCTTCTGCGGTTACTTTTCCATACTTTTCTACAATATTTTTTTCTAAAGAACCGCTATTTACTCCGACACGGATAGGTATATTATATTCCTTTGCCTTATCAACTACCGCTTTTACTCTTTCTGCCGAACCAATATTACCCGGATTAATTCTTATCTTATCTGCTCCATTCTCAATGGCAGCAATCGCCATACGATAATCAAAATGTATATCTGCCACGATTGGGATGTGAATCCGCTTTTTAATCTCGCCAAGTGCCTTCGCCGCCTCTAAAGTAGGTACTGTAGAACGGATAATATCGCAACCTGCCGCTTCTAACTCCAAAATCTGTGCCACTGTTGCTTCCACATCTTCTGTCTTTGTGTTTGTCATAGACTGAATTAAAATCGGATTGCCGCCTCCAATTACACGATTGCCAATTCTTACTTCCTTTGTATGTTCTCTGTACATTATATATACTCCTCTTCTTATTTCTCACTATTGCCAGAAAAGAGCCTGATGCATCTCTTCAAACTGTGAGAATTTTCTTTTAAATAAAAGTATGATTCTCTTTGTCAAAACATAGCTGCAACAGCCTCTTTTCCTCACTTATACTTTCTCTTTCCTGCGGAATAAACCAAATAAATCAGCCAGGATAGCGCAAGATAAGTTTATCTGTGTGTTTATTTACATCCTATAGCTATTCAAAGATATAAACATTTTTAAATAATTTTTAGTTTTACTTATATGAAAAAGATATTTTTAATATCATTTGCCATAACAATAACCATCAATGCCATCAAAAGGACAAGTCCTGCAAAATGAACCATTCCTTCTTTTTCCGGCGATACCTTTTTTCTGCGAATCATCTCAAGAATAATAAATACGAGACGTCCTCCATCTAATGCCGGAAGTGGCAAAAGATTCATAACTCCCAAGTTAGCACTCAGCATAATCGCGAAGTTAAGAAGGCTCAGCACAACAGTCTTAATACCATACACAATAGACTGCTCATATGTGTTTCCAATCATATTCACGATTCCAACTGGGCCGGAGAGATCATTCAGTTTAAATCGTCCTGTTATCAAATATTTAAGACTTAGGAACGTGGATTTAATCTGATACCTTACCTCTAAAATACTATATTTTAGCGTACCGATAATTCCTTCCTTTGTATCTTCCGTCATAGAAATACCAAAAGCATAGGTTCCAGCCTCTGTTTTCTTTCTTGTAACTGTAACAGTCTTTTGCTTTCCGTCCCTCTCATACGTCACCTCTACATCCGCTTTATCTTTGTGTAGATAATTAAAAAGAGAAATCTCCCGAAAATTATAAATTCGGGAACCGTCTAACTTTACAATACGGTCTCCTTCACGAAGTCCCGCCTCATACGCTCCACTATCTGCTGAAATTTCTCCAGCTACTGCCGGATCTGCCCCGCTAAACCCAATAACAAATAAGGCAAGCACAAATGCCAGAATAAAATTGAAAAATGGGCCTGCAAATATAACAGAAAAACGAGCCAGTGCAGACTGACTGCCAAATGCTCTCGGATCTTTACAGTCATCATCCTCTCCAAGCATTACACAACATCCTCCAAATGGCAGACACTTTATCGAATACTTCGTCTCTCCAATCTGCTTTCCAAAAATAGTCGGTCCAATTCCTATCGCAAATTCCTCAACACAAATACCATTTTTCTTTGCAAAAAGAAAATGTCCCAGTTCATGAAAAATAACAATAACACTAAATAAAACAATTGCAAGAATGATTTTCAGCATGAATTTTCCTTTCTTTTACTGAAGTATAGAATAAACCCACTGCTCTGTTGCAAGAATTTCTTCTAAATCAGGATGAGCAGATACTTTATGGGCATCCATACACTTTTCAATGGAACGGACAATGTCCGTATACTTTATCTCACCTTTTAAAAACTTTGCAACTGCCCTCTCATTTGCTGCATTAAAGACTGTCGGCATCGTTCCTCCGGTCTTTCCAGCTTCAATTGCAAGAGATAAGCCTCTAAATACTTTGTAATCTGGTTTTTCAAATGTAATCTGTGACAGCTTTGAAAAATCCAGTCTGTCTCCAGAAAGGCTCCTTCTTTCCGGATAAAATAACGCATACTCAATCGGCACCCGCATATCCGGTGTACCAAGCTGTGCGATAATCGCACCATCAACATACTGTACCATCGAATGAATAATACTCTGTGGCTGGATAACAACTTCTATCTGTGAGTAATCCACCCCGAACAGCCACTTCGCTTCCATTACTTCAAGTCCTTTATTCACCATCGTTGATGAATCAATCGTAATCTTTGGCCCCATAGACCAGTTTGGATGATTCAGTGCATCCTCCAAAGTAACTGTTTCCAAAAACTCTGCACTTTTTCCACGGAAAGGCCCGCCAGATGCTGTAAGAAGAATCTTATCAAGTGCTGCCTTCGGCTCTCCCTGAAGGGACTGGAATATCGCAGAATGCTCACTGTCTACCGGAAGAATAGAAACGCCGTACTCTTTCGCCATCGGAATAATCAGATGACCGGCTGTTACAAGTGTCTCCTTATTAGCTAAAGCAATATCCTTGCCCTTTTTAATCGCTTCCATTGTCGGTAAGATTCCCATCATACCGACAACTGCAGTTACAACAACATCCGCGCTGTCTGCTCCTGCCACTTCAATAAGACCTTCCATACCACAGACAACTTCTACCTGTTCCCCTGCAAGTTCTTCTTTAAGTTCCTGTGCCTTTTTCTCATCAGAAAGGCTTACAAGCTTTGGATGAAACTCTTTAATCTGTTCTTTTAAACGCTCTTTATTACTTCCCGCAGCTAATGCTACTACCTGCAATTCATCAGAGTGTTCTCTGACAACATCTAATGTTTGCGTACCAATAGATCCTGTAGAACCTAATATTGCTATCTTTTTCATTTTAATCCCACCACCATTACTAACATATAATAAATAATCGGTGCCGTAAATATGATACTGTCAAAACGGTCAAGGATTCCTCCATGTCCTGGTATCAGATGACTGTAATCCTTAATATCATAATTTCTCTTTATCGCAGAAGCACCTAAATCTCCGATAATACTGATAAGACCTCCAACAGCACAAACTATACCAAATACAACAATTAGATTGTAATTAACTGAAAGGAACTGTTTCGCAAATAATCCATAAAGGCATCCTAACAATCCTGCCCCAATTACTCCTCCAATGGCTCCCTCAACTGTCTTCTTCGGACTTAATATCGGAGACATCTTATGTTTGCCAATTAATCGTCCCGTACAGTATGCTAATGTATCATTACCCCACGCACTCAAAAATACGAGAACAACCATATATGCTCCATCAGAAAGCATACGAATCCGATAAATACAAGAAAGCATCACTGTAACATAAAATAATGCAAAATAAGAGATTGCTATACTAGAAATCTCATACTTTGGAAAAGTAAAAACGTACACTGCAATAAGCAAAATCAATACTAATAATGCCAGTTGCATTACATACTGTTCCAATCCAAGAAGTAATAATAAATAATACAATACACTTCCCGTATATACAATGACTCCAAGTGCAGACTTCTCCATCTGAATTACTCTCAATAGCTCAAATACACCAATCAGGGAAATAGCTCCCACTACAAAGAATGTCAAAAATCCACCATAATACAGTGTAACAAAAGCAATAAGTACCAGAATAATTCCGCTAATTAATCTCTGCTTAAACATCGCTGTCCTCCCTATCAGACTCCACCAAAACGGCGGTCTCTAGTATTATAGTACTCCACTGCCCGTATTAATTCTTCTTTATCAAAATCTGGCCAAAGTACATCTGTAAAATAAAATTCTGCATAAGCAAGCTGCCAAAGCATCCAGTTAGAAAGTCTCTGTTCCCCACTGGTTCGAATCATCAAATCCGGATCTGGCAAATCCTTTGTATCAAGGTAAGAAGCAAATTTCTCCTCAGTGATCTCCTCCGGATCAAATGCTCCATCTTTACAATCCTGTGCCATATGACGCATCGCTCTTACCATCTCATCACGACTTCCGTAATTGAGCGCAATCGTAAAATTAAGACCTGTATTCGCTGCAGACACTTCCTCTAATTCATCAATCGCGGCTCTGATATCATCATCCAGACGGCTCTTTTCACCAATAACACGGACACGCATATTATTCTTAGCTGTTCTTTCGATACAATCTTTTAAATACTTTCTTAAAAGCTTCATTAACGCCTTTACTTCTTTTTCTGGACGTTTCCAGTTCTCTGTTGAAAATGCGTATACAGTAAGGTACTTAATTCCAATATCCCACGCATCTTCACAAATCTGTTCTACTGTCTTCGCTCCCTGTGAATGTCCATAATTTCTCGGCATAAAACGCTTCTTCGCCCAGCGTCCATTCCCATCTAAAATAATCGCCACATGTTCAGGGATTGTAAGCAGCTTTCCATGTAATTCCTTTTCCACTTATCTGTAATCCTCCAAATATTTTTATGTACTCGCAGATTCTCTCCATTCTTAATTTTGTAAAAAGATTTTTATCAGCTGCGTTCAAATTCTAGAGCGTGTTTGAAAAATGCTTTCTGCAAGATGTGTGTTACAATTTGCGGGAGATTTTGCCTGAATGAGGGCGGCGTAGTGGGCTACATCAACTGAATGAAGGCAAAATATACCGCAAATTGGGCGTGCAGAT
>ENA-OPCE01001331-OPCE01001331.1-human-gut-metagenome-genome-assembly--contig:-NODE-1331-length-15860-cov-9.810440_pt1 | contig 15860 bp, 13 predicted proteins | sample MGYA00241247_ERZ501474 | MGnify/ENA primary metagenome ERZ501474 (study PRJEB25962, sample SAMEA2042572) | human gut metagenome | biome: human gut; feature: human-associated habitat; material: faeces... | reverse complement strand
TGCAGCAAAAATTCCGGCCGGGACGTGCTGGCACCGAACAGCTTCAGCCGCGGGCGCACCTGCTCCACAGCCAGCGCCATCAGCAGCAGCCGTCCGCCCGCGTCCACCGGCCTCCGCCCGCCCGTGCCGAGCTCGGCCTCCACCTTGCGCGCAAGGCCGGTGAAGGACAGCACCTCGGCGTACAGCGGCAGGCTTGGCCCCGCGACGCGCGCAAGCTCGCGCTCGGCCTCGTGGCTGTACTGCTCCGGCACCAGCAGGCAGCGCCCGCCCTCGTGCTCCGAAGCGGCGCGGCGTATTTCGTCCATGATCTGCGCGGTCTTGCCCGCGCCGGCCCGGCCTGTTATGAGTCTCAGCATGGCTCGCGACCCCCTCACTTTCGTGCAACATTATAACATATACTTCTCCGAATTCAAAACTCTTGAAAAAGCGACACTTTTATGTTAAAGTGATGTCAAGCCAACCCGCGGCCCCGGGCCCGGGCAATTATGAAGGGAGACAGACTATGGATATCAGCAAGGTTACCGTCAGAGAACTTCTTGAGAACAAGGCCGCCTGCGACGCCATGAACGCCATCGACCCGAAAATACTTAAGAGCCCCATGGTGAAGCTCGTCAAGGGCAAGACCATCGAGGCCGTCTTCAACATGGTCCCCGACAGCAAGGTCTCGCCCGAGGTCAAGGCCAAGATCCGCGAGGCCCTCGCCGCCATCTGAGCAATAGAACAGCACATACACAGAGGAGCCGTCCCGTCCGGGGCGGCTCCTTTTTGTTTTCTCTCAAGAACGTCACATTTTCCCAGGCCGTATTAATCCGAGGGCGCTTCAGCTATAATGATTTAAAGCCCGCAAACGTCACCCGTACAGGTCTCAAGCGGCACTGTGCCGCTCAGATATGCGTCTCTCCGTCTCCGACGAGTGCGGCTTCATTTGAGATCTTTATGCTGGGAGGTGCCTTTTCTCATGCTCAACCGGGAGCTGCTGGACCAACTGGACACTGTGCGCAACGCCCGTCTGCGGCCTGAGAGTCTGAGGCCCGGCAGCCACATGGCGGTCTGGTGGCGCTGCGAAAAGGGGCATGTCTGGCGCGCCGAGGTAAAGTCGCGCACCAGCGGCTCCGGCTGCCCCTACTGCGTCAACCGGGCGGTTCTCTCCGGGGAGAACGACCTGGCCACGACCCACCCCCGGCTGGCTGCGCAATGGGACGACGAGCGCAACGCCACCCTGAGGCCCGACGAGGTGGTGTCCGGCTCGCACAAGCGGGTCTGGTGGCGCTGTGAAAAGGGGCACTCCTGGCAGGCGCCCATATATTCGCGCGCACTGGGCGGCGCGGGCTGCCCCGTCTGCGCAGGGAAGCTGGTACTGCACGGCGTGAACGACCTTGCCTCTCAATTTCCGCAGCTAGCAGCCGAGTGGGACGCGGAGCGCAACGGCGAGCTCGGTCCGGAACAGGTGACGCCCTCCAGCAACCGCCGCGTCTGGTGGCGCTGCAAGGAGGGCCACTCCTGGCAGGCGGTGATCGCCTCCCGCGCCCGGCTGGGCTGCGGCTGCCCGTATTGCGCCGGGCGCAAGGTGCTCCCCGGCTTCAACGACCTTGCCACGCGCTTCCCGCGGCTGGCCGAACAGTGGGACGCCGAGCTGAACAAGGATCTCAGCCCGAGGGGCATCACCTCCGGCAGCTCGCGGCGCGTATGGTGGCGCTGCAGCGCCAGCCATGTCTGGCGCGCGGCCGTATACTCGCGCACGGGCCCGAAAAAATGCGGCTGTCCCATCTGCGGGGAACGCTGAGAAGCGAATACAGCAAAAAACTCCCGCCCTTTCTGTGGGTGCTCATAAGAAAGTAATTTGAAAGAATTACGATTTGGGTATCTGTCAGACAGGATTGGGCAACGAAGAAATACGCCGTATTCAGCGGATTTTGCTGGATACGGCGTATTTTCTTGCCTATTTACGTTTCCGTTTGCCTTTTCCGTGTGTTGTATTGCCCTTGCCCCGCTGGTTTATGGAACTTTTTATGTGTTTCGACAGCCGTAGCACCTCAATCAGATTGACAAATTGCTCTTTGGTAATCGCATCATAGTCAATGCCGAGGGTAGCCAAAAGCGCCCGCGCCTTCTTTTCATCGCTGCTGCCTTCAAAGTTCATGGCAGTCTGCAACTGCTGCTGGACTTGTGCAGCGGTGGACGGCTCGTCCGCTGTTGTGCTGTCGGTTTTGTGTGCCTTACGAATATCGCGTAGTATCCCTGTCAGGTCATCCGCGACTACATGGCCGAAGTATTCTTCCTCCGGCACCTGAGCCAACTCCAGCGTACGCAGATAGAGATCATTTTTCCCATCGCCTTTCTTTGCCAGCACCATTTGACGCACGGCTTCCAGCACGGCGTTCATGTCGTTGATCCGCATATCCGCGATGCGGTCAACATAAATTTCTGCGTCTAGCATTAACCGCTGAAAATCTTTGTGACAAATCAGCTCCGATAGCAATCGGTGGTTAAACCGCCCCGTTTTCAATACTTCAATCGCTTCATCACCCAAATGCAGAGCATCCAGCTCTGTGTTTGGGTGATTTTTTGTTTCCGTCAATCCCATCAGGTAATCGGCGGACACACCGTAGAACTTTGCCAGCGCCGCGATGCTGAACGGACTAATGTCCTTAAAATCGTCTGCCTCATACTTGCCAAGGGCGGCGCGAGAAATGCCGGTTGCCTCGGACAACTGCTCCAGCGTCAGGCCGCGCTCTGTCCGCAAATCTTTGAGCCGCTCCGGGATAGTCAGCTTAATGTTCATCTCTGCGCCCCCTCTCATTCTGCTTCCTATTATAGCACAGACTTCTATAAGCGTGGAAATTTCCGCTTTTTGCACCCATTTTCCAACCTCTTGGATATACGGGAGCCGTCCCGATTTTTCGTTAAACTGTATTTGTCGAGAGACAACAGCACCTTGAAAACTGCATGACCGTCCGAATGGGATACCCCGGCAAGGGAAGCAGCGCCATGACCCCGCTTGTTTGAAAATACGGGAGAGCGTGCCAATGCCGGAATACGCCGCTGAAAAGGCAGGGGCAGGAACGGCATTCGGGAAAAACGGCAAAAGTGTAGCGATAATTTCAAAGGAAATAAAAATAGCGAAAAATCCGGCGTTTTTATATTGATAACGCTATCAAAGCACGATACGCCGGATGGCGAAGCGGGTACACTGTCCGGCGTACAATTATCCCAACCCGCGAAAAGCCACGCGAAACGGTGAAGCCGAAGCCTGCCACTTGTGAACATGGCTTCGCAGGCGGCGGAGAAAACCGATACCCGCAGGCTATCATCCATCGCTTGATGGTGAAGGCAAATACACTCGTCAGCGCACCGGCTTCATCATTGGGCGAACGAAAAAAGGAGGGCAAAAGCCATGAGAAACAAAGAGATTTACCGAAACGAGATAAAGTCCTATATCATCCGGGCGGGCATGACAATGAGCGAAGCCGTGGACATCCTGGCCGATGAATACGGTTGGAGCAGCAGCGTTCCCAATCTGTCGGACAAGCTGAAACGCGGTAGCTTGCGCTATTGCGAGGCGGTGGAACTGGCCGATGTGCTGGGGTATGACATTGTTTGGCAAAAGCGCCGGGAGGTGAGATAAATCGCTGGAATTACCTATGGATACATCCGCGTTAGCAGCAAAGACCAGAACGAGGACCGGCAGCGCATCGCGTTGCAGGAGCTTGCCGTGCCGGAGAAAAACATTTACATGGACAAGCAGTCTGGCAAAGACTTTGACCGGCCCCAGTACAAACGCCTGCTGCAGAAAATGAAAAAAGACGATCTGCTCTACATCAAGAGCATCGACCGTCTTGGGCGCAACTATGCGGAAATTCTGGAGCAGTGGCGGGTACTGACGAAAGAGAAAGGCATCGACATCGTGGTTTTGGATATGCCGTTACTGGATACCCGCCGGGGCAAAGACCTAATGGGCACATTCCTCTCTGACATTGTGTTGCAAGTGCTGTCCTTTGTAGCCGAAAATGAGCGTACCAACATCCGACAGCGCCAAGCCGAGGGAATCGCCGCCGCAAAGGCACGGGGCGTTCGCTTTGGGCGGCCGCCAAAACCGTTGCCCGCCGGTTTCCACAGCGCCTATCAACGGTGGAAGTCCGGGAAGATCACCGGCACAGCCGCGGCTAAAGAATGCGGGATGCCGCTTTCCACATTCCGCTACCGGGCAGAGATTTACGAAAAAGCCAAGTTGTTGTAAGCGCCTGATTTTACAGAAAGGTGTACCTTCCTGTAAAATCGGTATTTTTATAGTCAAACTCATTTTACCACGGATTCATGCTGATTTCCAGCACGGAATTGTGAACGACTTCGCTGTTAAACGAACGCTTTCAGCCTCCATCCTCCGATGCGAGAAAGTACACCTTTTGGCAAAAGATCCCCGTGCCTTCTGACTTTTGAAAGGAGGCACGGAGATGGCCGCGAAACAGGTCAAATCCAAACAACGCGTCGCCGACCACGGCGAGGTGTTCACCGCCGAGCGCGAAGTCAAGGCCATGTGCGATCTGGTCAAGCCGGAGACCGAGCGCATCGACTCCCGTTTTTTGGAGCCAGCCTGCGGCGAGGGGGCGTTTTTGACCGAAATCCTTCGCCGCAAGCTGGTGGTGGTCAAACGGCAGTACGGCAAAAGCCCGGCGGATTATGAGAAATACTCCGTCATCGCCATCACCAGCCTGTACGGCGTAGATATTTTGGAGGACAACGCCGAAATCTGCCGCCAGAAACTGTTTGAAATCTGGGACAACGAGTATACAGCCAACGCCAAAAGCCAAGCCAACGACCAGTGCCGCGAAACCGTCAAGTTCATCCTGCGCAAAAACATTTTGTGCGGCGATGCGCTGACCCTGCGGCAGGCGGACGGCAGCCCCATCGTGTTTGCCGAGTGGAGTCTTGTCACCGGCAATTTGGTCAAGCGCCGCGATTATGAGCTGAGCCAGCTGCTGGAAGGCCATGAAGAACAGATGAGCCTGGACATGGTCGGCTGGCAGTATGACGAGGAAGTGCAGGCGTTTATCCCCGCCCCGGTGCGGGAATATCCGCCCACAGATTACAGGAGGTTGGCTGACTATGAGTAACGATCTGTACACATCTACTTATAACCCAGATGTTCTGTCCTGCATTGCCAACCTCTCCAACGATGAGGTGTTCACGCCGCCGGAGGTAGCTAACGCCATGCTGGACCTGCTGCCGCAGGAGTTGTTTCGCGATCCGAACACCACATTTCTCGACCCGGCCTGCAAATCAGGCGTGTTTCTGCGGGAAATTGCCAAGCGGCTGCTGGTGGGGCTGGAGGACCAAATCCCCGATTTACAGCAGCGGGTGGACCATATCTTCCACAAGCAGCTTTTTGGCATTGCCATCACCGAACTGACCAGCTTGTTGGGGCGGCGGAGCGTGTACTGCTCGAAATACCCCAACAGCAAATACTCGGTCTCCTGTTTTGAGGATGTGCAGGGCAATATTCGGTTTAAGAACACACAGCACGTGTGGAAAAACGGCAAATGCGTCTTTTGCGGCGCGTCCGAGCAGGAATACGGCGCTGCCAAGCGCGGCGATGGGCTGGAAAGTCACGCCTACGAGTTTATCCACACGACCCGGCCGGAGGAAATTTTTAAGATGAAGTTTGATGTGATCATTGGAAACCCGCCATATCAGTTGAGTGATGGTGGAAATAATGCGAGTGCTGTTCCGATTTATCAAAAATTTGTCAAACAAGCAGAAAAATTACAGCCGCGGTACTTGTCTATGATTGTACCATCTCGATGGTTTTCAGGTGGCCGTGGCCTTGGCGAATTTCGAAAAGCCATGCTAGAGGACCACCGGATTAAAGAGCTACATGATTTTGTGAATGCAGAAGATTGTTTCCCAGGTGTCGATATTTCAGGAGGAGTCTGCTACTTCTTGTGGGATAGAGATTACCACGGTCCTTGCTTGGTGACAAACCATGATGGAACAAATATTGATGCGAGTGAAAGATATTTGAATGAATATCAGATACTTATCCGTTCAAATAAAGCAGTCAACATAGTAAAGAAAGTTCTATCCAACCACCCAATTACTGTGGATTCGACAGTTAGTACGCAAAAGCCATTTGGCTTGAGAACTTATGCCCGGCCTGATGGACATGGAGAACTTACTTTACGTTGGAACGGTGGCAAGGGAAAAATTGGAAGAGCCAAAGTAACTGCTGGTACAGCTTTGATTGATAAGTGGAAAGTAATTGTTTCCCGAGTCTTTTTTTAACATGCAGGGAAAAGAGATAAATCAGGTCAGGCACGTGTTCTGTCAGTCCTGGAAATATTAGAACCAAAAGAAGTATGTAGTGAAACTTATATTGTTGTAGATGCTTTTGACACAAAAAGTGAAACGGTGAACTTTTTTGATTATCTTAAAACCAAATTTGTTCGTTTCTTGATTTTACAGGCCTGTTCATCAATAATGATTACAAAAACCAGCTTTTGTTTTGTACCAGTCCAGGACTTTTCCAAGACTTGGAGCGATGAAGAACTCTATGCCAAGTATGGCCTGACAGATGAAGAAACCAACTTTATTGAGTCTATGATTAAGCCGATGGACATAGGTGGTGACGAGTAATGGCACAGGTATTCTTCCCCCAGCGTCCCACCACCCACCCCATGATCTACGCCTACGAGGACACCAACCCCCAGTACCGTGGCCTGCTGAAAGTTGGCTACACCACCGTGGATGTGGACCGGCGTGTAGCACAGCAGTACCCCACCAAGCGGCCGGACGGCAGCGTATCCTACCGCATCGTGCTGCGGGAGAGCGCCATGTACCCGGATGGCAGCTGCTTCAATGACCACGATGTCCACCGCGTGTTGGAGCGCAAGGGCGTGCAGCGCGTGGGCGGCGAATGGTTCCGCTGCACGGTGCAAGATGTGCAGGCCGCCATTGTGGCCGTGCGCAACCACACCGACAATGTGGAGAACCGCACCCAGACCTTTGCCATGCGCCCGGAACAGGCGGAGGCAGTCAACCGCACCATCGCCTACTATCGTTCCGCCTATGAGGAAGGCTCCAACCGCACGCCCAAATTTTTGTGGAACGCCAAAATGCGCTTTGGCAAGACCTTTGCCTCCTACGAGCTGGCAAAAAAGATGGGCTTCAAGCGGGTGCTGATCCTGACCTTCAAGCCCGCTGTACAGACCGCCTGGCGCGAGGACCTGATGTCCCATGTGGACTTTGAGGGCTGGCAGTTTATCTCCCGCGATGCAAACAATTTGCAGGACACCATCAACGACCAGTACCAGCGGGCGGACAAAAACAGGCCTATCGTCTGCTTTGGCTCCTTCCAGGATTTTCTCGGCGTCAACAAAGAGACCGGCGGCATCAAGGCCAACAATGAATGGGTACATACTACCAACTGGGACCTGGTCATCTTTGACGAGTATCACTTTGGCGCCTGGAAAGAAAACGCCCGTAAGTTGTTTGAGCAGGACGAGGACAATTACGATGAGGACCTGAGCAAATACGACCGCGGCAACGCCTACGATGAAACCTGGCTGCCGATTACAACAATGTACTATCTGTACCTGTCCGGCACGCCGTTCCGGGCGCTGAACTCCGGCGAGTTTATCGAGGAACAGATCTATAACTGGACCTACTCGGACGAGCAGCGGGCCAAGGAAAACTGGGTGGGAGAGGATAGCCCCTACGCCGCCCTGCCCCGCATGGTCATGCTTACCTACAAAATCCCGGACAGCATCCAGCAGATCGCCAAGCAGGGCGAATTTGACGAGTTTGACCTGAACGTCTTTTTCTCGGCCGAGGGCAAGGGCGAAAACGCCCATTTTGTCTATGAAGATTACGTGCAGAAATGGCTGGGCCTGATCCGCGGCTCATACCTGGAAACCACCGTGGACGAGTTAAAGCTCGGCGCAGAAAAGCCGCCCATGCCGTTCTCGGACACGCGCCTGCTGAATGTGCTGAACCATACGCTGTAGTTTCTGCCCAATGTGGCCTCCTGCTATGCGATGGCCAACCTGCTGGCGCAGCGTCAAGACGCCTTTTACCACGACTATACGGTCACTGTCTGTGCCGGTACCGAGGCGGGCATCGGCGTCAAAGCCGTGGAGCCGGTGCGGCGGTCTATGGGCGACCCGCTCTCCACCAAAACCATCACCCTCTCCTGTGGCAAGCTGACCACCGGTGTGACCATCAAGCCGTGGACCGGCATTTTTATGCTGCGCAACTTGTCCAGCCCGGAGACCTATTTCCAGGCGGCGTTCCGCGTGCAAAGCCCCTGGGAGATCACCGACGACAGTGGCAAAAAGCAGATCATCAAAAAAGAGTGCTATGTCTTTGACTTTGCCCTGGACCGGGCGCTGAAGCAAATTTCCGATTACAGCTGCCGCCTGAATGTGGGCGAGAGCAACCCGGAAAAGAAAGTCGGCGAATTTATCAACTTCCTGCCGGTGCTAGCCTACGATGGCAGCGCCATGCGGCAGGTCAATGCCGCCGAAATTCTGGACATTGCGATGGCGGGCACCTCCGCCACGCTGCTGGCTAAGCGGTGGGAGTCTGCGCTGCTGGTCAATGTAGACAATGAGACGCTGGCGCGCCTGCTGGCCAACAAAGAGGCGATGGATGCGCTGATGCGTATTGAGGGTTTCCGCAGCTTGAACGATGATATTGAGACGATCATCAACAAGTCGGAAGACGTCAAAAAGGCGAAAAAGGAGAGTGACAAACTGACGCCCAAGCAGAAGAAAGAGCTCTCGGAGGAAGAAAAAGAGTACAAATCCAAGCGCAAGATGATCCAGGAGAAGCTGATCAAGTTTGCCACCCGTGTGCCGGTGTTTATGTACCTGACCGACTACCGCGAGTACAGCTTGAAAGATGTTATCACCCAGTTGGAGCCGGAGCTGTTCAAAAAAGTGACAGGCCTGAATGTGAAAGACTTTGAACTGCTAGTCTCACTGAATGTGTTCAATGAGGCGTTGATGAATGATGCGGTGTACAAGTTCAAGCGGTACGAGGATGCCAGTCTTTCCTACACCGGCATTGACCGCCATGCGGGCGAGAGCATCGGTCTGTACAGCACCGTACTGACCCGGCAGGATTACGACATGATGGCCGGGCAGTTGGTCAGCTCAGAGGAAGCACCCGCCCTTAGCGCAGAGGATGTGCCGGACGCACCGTATTTTGGCGCAGACACCACTACGGCGGAAGAAGATGAGGACGAAATACCTGAACCGGAGCCGAAACCCCAGCCAAGCAGGCGTGCAGGACGCAGCCCGGTGGTTACTACGACCATCCGGCGGGATATCGTGCCCCCGGCGCGTCCAACCTACCACCCGTCGTCTGTCCCGCCTGTGCCAGCTGCCCCGGAGCCGCCCAAGGCTGTCCCACAGGTGGATGTCTCTGATATTACAGTGGGTTTCGCTGTGGTACATAAAGCGTTTGGTGCAGGTATTGTGCAGAACATCGACAAAGGGTTTATCACCGTTTCGTTCAGTGGATTGGAGAAAAAATTCCAGTTTCCCGGTGCGTTCCAGCAGGGGTTCCTGCGGAAGGCGTGAGGAACTGCTCGATCATCCCTTGGCAACAAGGGCGCACTTCTATACAGGGGCAAGCCCTGTATCGTGCGCTCTGCGAGGCGGACAGCCCGGACAGCGAATGTCCGGGCTGTTTTGCGTCACTGCGTTCCGAACAAGAAGGCTGCACCCTCTTGCGGCTTCGCCTATCTCCTGCGCACTTTGTGGGCGGAGCAATTTGCTGACGCAAACGGCACCGCCCGCAAAGTTTTGAATATGTACCCCAGACCGTTTACCGTTTTTTCGGTAGGCGGTCTTTTTTGTATCTATCCATCATTTTTAAGGAGGTCATGCACCATGCCCAAACAGAAAACCATCCCGGAGCTGGAAGCTGAAATTGCCGCCAAGGAGCGCCAGCTTGCCCAACTTCAACACAAACAACAGCAGCTGGAAAACCGCCGTAGCTACTACGAGGAAGGAGACCGCCGCAAACGGGCCCACCGGCTCATCACCCGCGGCGCGGCCATCGAAAGCGTGGAGCCGCTGGCAAAGGTTTTGACTGAAACCGAGTTCTACGCCTTTGCAGAAAAAGTGCTTGCTTTGCCAGAGGTCAAGAGTTTGCTCATGTCCGCCGTCAACGCCCACAACGCCACCGAGCAGAAAGGAAAGGGATAATATATCGCACTGTTCCATTTTCATGTAACGCAGATTAAACGCAGCGCCGGACAATCGGTTGTGGCATCCGCCGCCTACCGCTCCGGCGAAAAACTGCACAGCGAATATTATGGCGAGGACAGCGACTACACCCGCAAAGGCGGTGTGGTCTGCTCTCAAATCCTGCTGCCGCCCCATGCCCCGCCGGAATATGCAGACCGAGAAACCCTCTGGAACGCCGTCGAGAAAGCCGAGCGCGGTAAGAAAGCACAGCTTGCATACAGTTTTGACATTGCTTTGCAGAACGAATTCTCCATGCAGGAGAACATCGCCCTTGCAAGGCAGTTTTTGTTGGAGAACTTTGTTGGCCGGGGCATGGTAGTGGATTTCGCCGTACACCAGCCAGACAGAGAGGACGGCGGCATCCAGAACCCGCACTTCCATGTGCTGTGCCCCATCCGGCCCATCTTGCCGGACGGCCGATGGGGCAGCAAGCAGCGCCGGGAATATGTGCTGGACGAACACGGCGAGCGCATCCGGGACGGAGCTGGAAACTATGTGTTCAACGCGGTGCCCACCACCGACTGGGGCAGCCCCGACACCTTGGAGCAGTGGCGGCAGGCATGGGCGGAGTTGTGCAACGCCAAATTTGCGGAGAAATGTTTGGATTGCCGCATCGACCATCGCAGCTATGAGCATCAGGGTGTGGATCAGTTACCCACCGTCCACGAAGGCCCCACCGTCAAGGCGATGGAGCAGAAGGGCATCCATACCGACAAAGGCGACCTCAACCGCTGGATCAGGAAAACCAATGCCATGCTGCGGGAGGCAAAAGCGAAAATCGCATCCCTGCTCGGCTGGCTAAAAGATGTCAAAACCGAGCTTTCCACGCCCCAGCCGCCTACGCTGATGGAACTGCTGTCCGCCTACTATGACACCCGCAATAAGGGTGCATACAGCGGTAAGGCCAAAATCGGGAATTTGAAAAAGTTTTCAGAAACCGTCGGTTATCTGGAATCCAAACAGCTCCGCACCACCGAGGATTTGGACGCGCTACTGAACGCTATGCAGGAGCAGATCGACGCACTAAAAGAATCCGCATCCGGGAAACAGGCCCGCATCAAGGAACTGGACGAGCTGCTCCGCATGGCGGACTACTACCAGCAAGGCAAACCCGTTGCCGACAAGCTGAAAACCATCCGCTTTGAGAAATCTCGTCAGAAATACAAGGCAGAGCATGAGAACGTGCTGCGGACATTTTACATGGCTGAGCGCAAGCTGAAAAATCAGTGGGTGGACGGGAAACTCCCCATCCATGCGTGGCGGAAGGAGAAATCCAAGCTGGAAACCGAGTATCAGGCGTTACAGCAGAAGATTACGCCCCTGTACGCCGACACAAAAAAGCTCTGGGCCATCCATTACAGCATCTATCAGGTGCAGCATGAGCAGGAGCGCCAGAACGCCGTTACACGGCAGAAAAACCACGAAATTGAACACTAAACCTTACACATTTTCAGGAGGCAGTTATGGACAGCAAATTGAAAACCCCGCCCGAAATCACAGACGGTCAGGACACGCCGGAAGAATACCGTTTTTCCAACCCCGGTCCCAGTGACCCGCCGAAGCGCAATTTCTGGATCGATGAAGGCGGGCATATCCGTGTCAAAAATCTCTCGGCATTTTGGTTGCCGGAGTTTACCTTGCAGAAGGAGATCGGCGGCACGGTTTACACCGTCACCGGTAGCTATGACGGCACGGAGCCGCTGAACCGGAAGGTAGAGCGCATCATGGTCGAAAAGTTTACAGAAAAGATGGAGGATAGCGAATGACAAATGCCCGGAATCTTGGTACAATAGAAGCAGCCAATCCTGTACTGGCAGTTGCCCCATTGAAGGAGGACGCAGAAATGCAGCGGGCAACTGAAAAAATCACGGCACTCTATTGCCGCCTCTCCCAAGAGGACGCAAATGAGGGCGAAAGCAATTCCATCCAGAATCAAAAGGCTATCCTGCTCCAATACGCAAAAGAGCATCGCTTCCCCAACCCGACTTTCTTTGTGGACGATGGGTACAGCGGCACCAACTACGACCGCCCCGGCTTCCAAGCTATGCTGGCCGAAATCGAGGCAGGAAAAGTGGCCGTCTGCTGCACCAAAGACCTATCCAGGCTGGGTAGAAATTCGTCGCTGACCGGGCTGTATATCAACTTCACTTTCCCGAAATATGGAGTACGGTATATCGCCATCAACGACCACTTTGACACCATCGACCCCAACAGCACCGACAACGATGTGGCAGGTATCAAGAACTGGTTCAACGAGTTTTTTGCAAAAGATACCAGCCGCAAAATCCGGGCGGTGCAGAAGGCAAAGGGCGAACGCGGCGTACCGCTGACCACCAATGTCCCGTTTGGGTATCTCAAAGACCCGAACGACAAGACAAAGTGGATTGTGAACGAAGCGGCAGCGCCGGTGATCAAGCGCATTTTCCGGCTTTGCATGGAAGGGCACGGGCCGATGCAAATTGCCAAGCTCTTACAGGAGGAAAAGATGCTCAACCCCACCGCCTACAAGCGCAGGGCGGGCATCAAGACCCCAAGCCCGGAGACTTCCGATCCCTACCACTGGAACACCAATACCGTTGTCCACATTCTGGAACGGCGGGAATACACCGGCTGTACGGTCAACTTCAAGACCTACACTAAATCCATCTGGGACAAGAAGCAGCGGGACACGCCCCTTGACAAGCAGGCGGTATTCTACAACACCCACCCGGCGATCATCGAGCAGGAAGTCTTTGACAAGGTTCAGGAAATCCGCCAGCAGCGGCACCGCAGAACGAAAACCGGCAAGAGCAGCCTGTTTTCCGGCATGGTCTACTGTGCCGATTGCGGTGCGAAAATGCGGTACTGCACCACCAACTACTTTGAGAAGCGGCAGGACCACTTTGTCTGCGCCAACTACCGCAGCAATACGGGAAGCTGTTCAGCGCACTATATCCGGGCGGTTGTGCTGGAAGATTTGGTCTGGATGCACATGAAAGCGGTTATCTCCTATGTGACCCGGCACGAAAGCTACTTCCGAACAGTGATGGAGCATAAACTCCGGCTGTCCAGCGAGGAAGCCATCCGAGCGCACCAAAAGCGTCTGGAACAGGCGCAGCAGCGTATGGGCGAACTTGACCGGCTGTTCATCCGCATCTATGAGGACAATGTAGCCGGGAAACTCTCGGATGAGCGGTTTGCCATGATGAGTCAGTCTTATGAGGACGAGCAGACGCAGCTCAAGGCGGAAATCCAGACCTTGCAGCAGGATATTGAAGTACAGGAACGACAGATTGAAAACTTGGAGCAGTTCATCCAGCGGGTACATAAGTACGAGGATTTGCAGGAGCTGACCCCATACGCACTGCGGGAACTTGTGAAGGCGATCTACATTGAGGCGCCAGACAAGAGCAGCGGCAAACGGCGGCAGAACATCCGTATCTCTTACGACCTTGTGGGATTTATTCACGTGGACGAGCTGATGAAACAGGAAACGGCATGACCGAAGCCATGCCGTTCCTGCGAAAGGTAAATATTACTTTCTTATGACCCCCGGCCATTCGGGCGGGAGTTCTCATAGGTATCGCTTATTTGTACAGCTCTTTGAGCTTGAGCAGGTGCTCGTAGCGGGCCTTGGCGTTCTCCTCGCTGGCCTCGAAGAGCCTGTCGGCCCTGTCGGGGAACTCGCGGGTCAGGCGAGAGTACCTGGCCTCGTTCATGAGGAAGTCGCGGTAGCCGCCAGCGGGCTCCTTGCTGTCGAGAGTGAAGTGGGACTCGGCAGCCGGGTTGTACCTGAAGAGGTTCCAGTAACCGCAGTCGACAGCTCTCTTCATCTCGCTCTGGCAGTTCGTCATGCCGCCCTTGATGGAGTGCATCTCGCAGGGGGCGTAGGCGATGATGAGGGACGGGCCGTGATAGGCCTCAGCCTCGGTGATGGCCTTGATGGTCTGGGCCGGGTTGGCGCCCATGGCGATCTGGGCCACGTAGACATAGCCGTAGGTCATGGCGAGCTCGGCGAGAGCCTTGCTCTTGATCTCCTTGCCGGCCGCGGCGAACTGAGCCACCTGGCCGATGTTGGAGGCCTTGGAGGCCTGGCCGCCGGTGTTGGAGTACACCTCGGTGTCGAACACGAAGACGTTCACGTCCTCACCGGAGGCGAGCACATGGTCGAGGCCGCCGTAGCCGATATCGTAGGCCCAGCCGTCGCCGCCCATGATCCACACGGACTTCTTGTTGAGGTAGGACTTCTTGGAGAGGATCTCCGCCGCGAGAGTGCAGGCGGCGCAGTCGCAGAACTTCTTGCCGGCGGCCTTCAGCTTCTCGCCGTGGGCCTTGATGTCGGCGTTGCTGCTGGCGCAGAGCTCGTCGACGGTGGCGATGTTCTCCTCGAGGGCGGCGATGTAGGCCTTGGCAGCCTCGCCGTTGGCCTCGCCGTCGTTATAGGTGTCGAGCCACTTCTGGGCCGCAGCCTTGAGGTCGGCATTGCACCACTCGACAGCGACGAGCTCCTTCGTCTTGGCGGCGAGGTCGTCGCGGATCTTCTTCTGGCCGAGGTACAGGCCCAGGCCGTGCTCGGCGTTGTCCTCGAACAGGCTGTTGACCCAAGCGGGGCCCTTGCCTTCCTTATTGACGGTGTACGGGCTGGTGGCAGCCGGGCCGCCCCAGATGGACGAGCAGCCGGTGGCGTTGGAGATGATCATGTGGTCGCCGAAGAGCTGGGTGATGAGGCGAGCGTAGCTGGTCTCGGCGCAGCCGGCGCAGGAGCCGGAGAACTCGAGCATGGGCTGCTTGAACTGGCTGCCCTTGACGGTGTTGTCCTGCATGTCCTTCTTCTCGGAGACCTTCTGGGTCATGTAGGTCCAGACGTCCTGCTGGTCAAGCTGGCTCTCCATGGGCACCATGGTCAGGGCCTTGGCCGGGCAGATGTTGGCGCAGACGCCGCAGCCCATGCAGTCCAGCGGGCTGACAGCCATGGCGAAGGAGTACACACCCTTGCCCTTGCCGGCCTTGACGGGGACGATCTTCGCGGCGGCGGGAGCCGCAGCGGCCTCCTCCTCGTCCACCAGATAGGCCCGGATGGCGGCATGGGGGCAGACAAAGGTACACTGGTTGCACTGCAGGCACTTGTTGCTGTCCCACTGGGGCAGGAAGGCAGCAATGCCACGCTTGTCGTACTTGGAGGTACCCAGCGGATAGGTGCCGTCCTGATAGGGCAGGAAGGCGGATACAGGCAGATCGTCGCCACGCTGACGGTTGCAGGGGACCACGATGTTCTTCACCACATCCGGCAGGCTCTCGTCCACGGTGCGGTCGTCGGCGGCATTCGCCCAGTCAGCGGGAACGTTGACCTTCACAGGGCTGTTGATACCGGCGTCCACGGCGGCCATGTTCATGTTGACCACCTTTTCGCCCTTCTTGGCGTAGGTCTTTTGCACAGCCTCCTTCATATGGCGCACGGCGTCCTCCACCGGCATCACACCGGAGAGCTTGAAGAAGGCGGCCTGCATGAGCATATTGATGCGTCCGCCGAGGCCGAGGCCCATGGCGATATCCACGGCGTTGAGCGTGTAGAAGCGGATCTTCTTGCGGGCGATGGGGCGGCGCAGGGAAGCGGGCAGATGCTTTTCCAGA
>ENA-OPCE01001325-OPCE01001325.1-human-gut-metagenome-genome-assembly--contig:-NODE-1325-length-15892-cov-8.539307_pt1 | contig 15892 bp, 10 predicted proteins | sample MGYA00241247_ERZ501474 | MGnify/ENA primary metagenome ERZ501474 (study PRJEB25962, sample SAMEA2042572) | human gut metagenome | biome: human gut; feature: human-associated habitat; material: faeces... | reverse complement strand
CCGGAGCCATATCGGCGGGCGCCGCGAGCTGATCGCCCCCCTCTCGCAGCAGGCCATGGATCTGGGGCTCGACGGACTGATCGTCGAGGCACACTGCTCGCCCGACTGCGCATGGAGCGACAAGGCACAGCAGGTGACGCCGCAGGGACTGGCCTACATCTGCCGCAACCTCGTGATCCGTGAAACCAACGCCACGACCGAAAGCCTGACCGAACTGCGGTCGCAAATCGACAAGCTGGACGACGAACTGCTCGAACTGCTCTCGCGGCGTATGCGCGTCTCGCGCGATATCGGGCAGTACAAGAAAGAGCACAACATGCCCGTGTTGCAGGCGCAGCGCTACGGGGAACTGCTGACCCGGCGGGCGGATCAGGCCGTCCGGATGGGTATGAACCGGGAATTCATGCGTTCCGTCCTGCAGGCCATCCACGAGGAGTCGATCCGGCAGCAGATGGCCGTGCTGGGTGAGTGAGAGTCTGTTACATTTCGGTTAAATATGCGGCACGGGAGGTGCAAAAAGCGGTTTGTTACGTACTTTTGAGCCGGATTCCAATCCGTAACAGTTATGACAAAGTACAAAATCCTGGTAGTCGACGACGAAGAATCGCTGTGTGAGATTCTGCAGTTCAACCTCGAGGTCGAGGGCTATGAGGTCGACGTGGCTTACAGCGCCGAACAGGCACTCGACATGCACCCCGAACGTTATTCGCTGATCCTGCTCGACGTCATGATGGGCGAAACGAGCGGATTCAAGATGGCGCGGCAGCTCAAGTCGCGCCCCGAGACTGCCGGTGTGCCGATCATTTTCTGCACGGCCAGGGACACCGAGGACGACACGGTGGCAGGACTCAACATCGGGGCCGACGACTACATCGCCAAGCCCTTTTCCATCCGCGAGGTGCTCGCACGCGTACGCAGCGTGCTGCGCCGCACGGCACAGCCGGCCGCCGAAGAGAAGGCCGTGGCGTTCGAAGGGCTGCGGATGGATCTCACGCGCAAGGTCTGCACGATCGACGGAGAGCCGCTGGCGCTGACCAAAAAAGAGTTTGAAATCCTGGCGCTGCTGCTCTCCTCGCGCGGCAAGATCTTCTCGCGCGAAGAGATCCTGCGGCAGGTGTGGAGCGACGAGGTAATCGTGCTCGACCGCACCATCGACGTGAACATCACGCGCCTGCGCCGCAAGATCGGCCCTTATGGGGAACACATCGTAACACGCCTGGGCTATGGCTACGGTTTTGAGGAGTAGGTTTTCCTACCACAGGCGGCTGTTCCTGCTGCTGCTCGCCTTTTCGTGGGCGCTGGTGGCCTGCTTCGTCACCTTCCAGTACAGCCGCGAAAAGCGTTTCAAGGCCGAGCGGCTCGATGCCCGGCTGCAACTCTTCAACCTGCGGCTGCTCGACGCGCTCGGCGAGGGCACCGCACCCGGGGCATTCCTCGCCGGTCATCCCCTTCCTTACGGCGACCTGCGCGTAACGGTCATCGACGACGACGGGGGCGTCCTGTTCGACAACTCGGCCGACTCGCTGCCCGCAGCCAACCACCTCGGGCGCCCCGAAGTCATCGAGGCGCTCGCCCATGACACCGGTTACACCATCCACCGCCACTCGGAAAGCACCGACCGATACTATTTCTATTCGGCCATGAAGGGCGACGGGATCATCGTCCGCTCGGCCGTCCCTTACTCCGTTTCGCTGCGCGAAGTACTCGCGGCCGACTGGGAATTCCTGTGGTTCATGCTGGGCGTCACGCTGCTGATGAGCATTGCGGCTTACTTCACGACCCGCCGCCTGGGGCACAACATCACACGCCTGAACGAATTTGCCGAGCGCGCCGAGCGGGGCGAGCGGATCGACGAGCGGGAGACCTTCCCCCACGACGAGCTGGGCGACATCTCGAACCACATCATCCGCCTCTACGCCCGCCTGCAACGCACGACGGCCGACCGCGACCGGGAACATGCCCTGGCGCTGCACGAGGAGCAGGAGAAAATCCGTATCAAGAAACAACTCACCAACAACATCAACCACGAGCTGAAGACCCCCGTGGCCGCGATACAGGGTTATCTGGAAACGCTGCTGGCCAACCCCTGCCTGACGGCGGAGAAACGCACGGCGTTCCTCGAAAAGAGCTGTGCGCAGGTCGAACGGCTGCGGCACCTGCTCTCCGACGTGGCGACCATCACGCGCATGGACGAGGGCAGGGAGCTCATCGGCAAGGAACCCGTGGTGCTGAACGACCTGATCGACGAGGTCAGGGCCGACATGGAGCTGCGCCCCGAAGGGCAGCGGCTGCGCGTGAACTGCGATTTCCAAGGCCCGGTCGAGGTCGAGGGCAACCCCTCGCTGCTGAGTTCCGTCTTCCGCAACCTGGCGGACAACGCCGCGGCCTACTCGGGCGGGCGCGACATCTTCATCCGCCTGCTTTCGGACACGGCAGAGGCCTGCACGATACTTTTCGCCGACAACGGCATCGGCGTCGACGAAGAACACCTCCCGCACCTCTTCGAGCGGTTCTACCGTATCGACAAGGGGCGCTCGCGCAAGCTGGGCGGCACGGGACTCGGGCTTTCGATCGTCAAAAACGCCGTCGTGATCCACGGCGGGACGATCACCGTACGCAACGGCGAACGCGGCGGGCTGGAATTCGTTTTCACCCTGCGCAAACATTCATAAGGGCGCAACCGGACTGTAACGTTTTTGTAATATTTGTTTCAGACCTTTACGGCGGAAAAATCCAGAAACAAAACAAACCATGAGTCCCCTATTCACTTGTATCGTAATCATCATGGGCCTGCTGGCCGTGATGGGCATCGTCGTGGGCGTGGCCAACGACGCGGTCAATTTCCTCAACTCGGCCCTGGGGTCGAAAGTCGCCCCGCGGCGCGTCATACTTTGGATCGCGGCCGCAGGCATCCTCGTCGGGACGCTCACGTCGAGCGGCATGATGGAGGTCGCCCGAAGCGGCGTATTCTACCCCGGGCAATTCTCCTTCCAGGAGATCATGATGCTCTTCCTGGGCATGATGCTCGGCAACATCCTGCTGTTAGACCTCTACAACACGCTCGGGCTGCCGACGTCGACCACTGTGTCAATGGTCTTCGGGTTGCTGGGCGCCGGGGTCGCGGCGGCGCTGTTCCATATTTGGGGCGACGCCGGGGCTTCCATAGCCGACCTTTCGCAATACATCAACACGGGCAAGGCCATGGCCATCATCGCGGCCATCCTGCTCTCCGTGGCGCTGGCATTCGCCGCCGGGTCGCTGTTCATGTACGTCTCGCGGCTGATCTTCTCGTTCCGCTTCGCACCGGTGTTCCGCCGCTGGGGAGCCGTATGGTGCGGCATCTCGCTGGCGGGCATCCTCTATTTCGCCCTGTTCAAGGGACTGAAAAGCTCGGGGCTGATCCCCACGTCGGTGGCGGACTACGTCGGGGAGCACGTGCTGGTAACGCTGCTGGCATTCTGGGCCGTATCGTCGGTCGTGCTGTGGCTCCTCCAGCGCATGCGGCTCAACATCATGCGCATCACGATCCTTTCGGGCACTTTCGCGCTGGCGCTGGCATTCGCGGGGAATGACCTGGTGAACTTCATCGGTGTGCCGCTGGCCAGCTACGACGCATGGCAGATCGCCCGCGAGGCCGGCAGCGAGTCGATCATGATGAGCGAACTGGCCGAACCGGCACGCGCCAATTTCCTGCTGCTGCTGGCATCGGGGCTGGTGATGGTGCTGACACTGTTCTTCTCGAAGAAATCGCAGCATGTCACCGAGACCGAGCTGTCGCTCGCCTCGCAGCACGAGGGTGAAGAGCGCTTCGGCTCGACGTTCATTTCGCGCAGCCTGGTACGCGCCACGCTGGTGCTCAACACGATGTGGACGGGGCTGATCCCCGTCCGCATGCAGAAGGCCATCGACCGGAGGTTCGAACCGCTGCCCGCAGAGGAGCGTTCGTCGGCGCCGTACGACATGATCCGCGCCGTCGTGAACCTCACGGCCGCATCGATCCTGATCGCCATCGGCACTTCGTACCAGCTGCCGCTGTCGACGACCTATGTGGTATTCATGGTGGCCATGGGTTCGTCGCTGGCCGACCGCACCTGGGGACGCGAGAGCGCCGTATACCGCATTACGGGCGTGATGGCCGTCATCTCGGGCTGGTTCATCACGGCGCTCGGCGGATTCCTGATCGCCTTCGGCGTGACACTGCTCCTGCTGTGGGGCGGCTGGATCGCCGTGACGGTGCTCGTCGCACTCTGCGCATGGCTGCTGGTTCGCAGCCACCGCAACGTCGAGCAGATCAAGGCCGCCGAAACCAAGGAATCGCCCGTCGTCAGGGCCGAGACCCCGGACGAGGTGCTCTGCGTCTGCATCGGCGAGGTCTGCACGACGATGGAGCACGTGACGCGCATCTACAACCGTACGCTGGTGGCGGTATTCAAGGAGAACCGCAAGGTGCTCAAGGAGATGGTACAGTCGTCGGACAAGCTCTTCGAAGAGGCGCGCGACCGCAAGTACGGCATCATGCCTACGCTGCGGCGCCTGCAACAGTGCGACATCGACACGGGACATTTCTACGTACAGGTGGTGGATTACCTCTCGGAGGTGACCAAGGCGCTGATCCACATAACACGCCCGGCATACGAGCACATCAACAACCACCACGAGGGGCTCACGAAGGAGCAGATCGTAGACCTGATGCGCGTGAACGACCAGGTGGAAGCGATCTTCGACAAGATCAACGACATGCTGCGCACCAAGGACTTCTCCGACCTGGACATGGTGCTGGAGATGCGCGACAAACTCTTCGACACGATCGTCGAGGCCATCAAGAGCCAGCTGCGCCGCATCAACGGCGACGAGACGGTGAGCACACGCGCCAGCGTCCTCTACCTGACGATCCTCAACGAAACCAAAACGATGATCCTGCAGGCCCGCAACCTGCTCAAGTCGCAGCATTATTTTTTGGAGCACAAAAAATAGCACGGGGCTCCTATACGAAATCCACCCGAATCCTCCTTTTCGAAGGAGGGTTTTTTGAACGCCCCGGCAAACGCAGCCGGAATACGACAGGCCGCCCCGCAAAAGCGGCACCCGCAAAAAGCGGCCGGCAATCCGCCCCGCCGGAGGATTTTCCCGGACAGGGCGGCATTTGTCGCCGGAACGTAACGGGGCCGTCATTCGCCCGTAACGACGGCCCCGTATCTTTGCAACGTGGGAACCGGAAGAAGGTTTCCAAGTTGGTTTTAGGTTACATAAGTAGGTTAGTGGGAGATGCAGTGACGGGATGTCGCGGCATCTTCGTTTTTTCAGGGATATGGCATGGGAAGCGGAACCGCCGCGGTCATAGGGACAATTCCCCGGTGTCTCCCTGTGGAAAGGGAGGCCAGCGCGCAACCGGACAAGACCGGCGAATTATTTCTCCATGTCGTGCAGGTGGATCTCCAGCGCACGCACCGAAATCTGGATTTCCCAAATCGACACGCCGAGCGACCCGATCAGCAGCAACAGCGCCGCACCGAAGACATAGGCGGAAAGGAGAATCAGGCCGACGTAGAGAAGGAACATCGTCACCACGCACAGGAACAGGCTCGTGACGCCCAGGATCTGCATCGTACGCGTGAGGTGCAGGCGGCGGCGCAGGTTGTCGATCTGCGCACGGGTGACTTTCGAGGGGTGTTGCAGGTGTTGTTCCTTGAGCGTGCGAACCAGCTGGGCATAAGAAAGAAACCGGTTGGTATAGGCCAGCAGGATCAGCGAAACGGCGGAGAACAGCAGCGCCGGGGTGGTAAGTGTCAGCTCTTCCATAACGGGGATATTTTACTCCCGCAAAACTACGCAATAATCCCGCCCCGTGCAAACCCGCGGGCGGAAGCTCCCTATTGTTAGGTATTTTTTAAGTTTTTTTAAGAAAATACTCCGAAGATTTCGGTATTGTGATAAAAATAACATACCTTTGTGGCTCCCAAATACGACAATTTTAATCTCATTTTGAATAACATTCTATGGAATTGAACAAAACCTTTATCGACGGGCTTTGGAGCAAGGAAATCAACGTCACGAGCTTCGTGCAGACGAACATCACCCCCTACCTGGGCGACGCCACTTTCCTGCAGGGCCCTACCGAACGTACCAAGCACATCTGGAACCTCTGCCTCAAGGCGCTCGAAGAGGAGCGGAACAACAACGGCGTCCGCTCGCTGGACAATGCCACCGTCTCGACCATCACCTCGCACAAGGCGGGTTATATCGACAGGGAACAGGAGCTGATCGTGGGCCTGCAGACCGACGAGCTGCTCAAGCGGGCCATCAAGCCCTTCGGCGGCATCAACGTCGTATCGCGCGCCTGCAAGGAGAACGGCGTGGACGTGGACGAGAAGGTCAGGGATATTTTCACCCACTACCGCAAGACGCATAACGACGGCGTGTTCGACGTCTACACCGAGGAGATTCGCTCGTTCCGTTCGCTGGGCTTCCTGACGGGCCTGCCCGACAACTACGCCCGCGGCCGCATCATCGGCGACTACCGCCGCCTGGCGCTCTACGGCACCGACCGCCTGATCGAAGCCAAGCAGCAGGATTTGCGCAACCTGACCGGCCCGATGACCGACGCCCGCATCCGCCTGCGCGAAGAGGTCGCCGAGCAGATCAAGGCGCTGAAGGAGATCCGCACGATGGGCGAATACTACGGGCTCGACCTGAGCCGCCCGGCGCATTCGGCACAGGAGGCCGTGCAGTGGGTTTACATGGCTTACCTCGCAGCCGTGAAGGAACAGGACGGCGCCGCGATGTCGCTGGGCAACGTGTCGTCGTTCCTCGACATCTTCATCGAATACGACCTGGCGCACGGCAACATCGACGAGGTGTTCGCACAGGAGCTCATCGACCAGTTCGTCATCAAGCTGCGCATGGTACGCCACCTGAGGATGCAGTCCTACAACGACATCTTCGCCGGCGACCCGACGTGGGTGACCGAAGCCATCGGCGGACGCTTCAACGACGGCCGCACGAAGGTGACCAAGACCTCGTTCCGTTTCCTGCAGACGCTCTACAACCTCGGCCCGTCGCCCGAGCCCAACCTCACGATCCTGTGGAGCCCCGACCTGCCGCAGGGATTCAAGGATTTCTGCGCCAAGGTTTCGGCCGACACCAGCTCGATCCAGTACGAGAACGACGAGCTGATGCGCGAAGTGCGCCATTCGGACGACTACGGCATCGCCTGCTGCGTATCGTACCAGGACATCGGCCGCCAGATCCAGTTCTTCGGCGCGCGCTGCAACCTGGCCAAGGCGCTGCTGCTGGCCATCAACGGCGGCCGCTGCGAGAACACCGGCACGCTGATGGTCAAGGGCATCCCCGCCCTTTCTGAGGGCCCGCTGCGCTTCGAGGAGGTGATGCGCAACTACAAGATGGTGCTGACCGAAATCGCCCGCGTCTACAACGAGGCGATGAACATCATCCATTACATGCACGACAAGTACTACTACGAGAAGGCGCAGATGGCCTTCGTCGACACCGACCCGCGCATCAACCTCGCCTACGGCGTAGCGGGGCTTTCGATCGCCCTCGACTCGCTCTCGGCCATCAAATATGCCAAGGTGACCACCCGCCGCAACGCCGAGGGGCTCAGCGAAGGCTTCGACATCCAGGGCGAATTCCCCTGCTTCGGCAACAACGACGACCGCGTAGACCACCTGGGCGTAGACCTCGTGTACTTCTTCAGCGAGGAGCTCAAGAAACTGCCCGTCTACAAGAACGCCCGCCCGACGCTTTCGCTGCTGACCATCACCTCGAACGTGATGTACGGCAAGAAAACCGGCGCGACGCCCGACGGACGCGCCAAGGGCGTGGCCTTCGCACCGGGTGCCAACCCGATGCACGGACGCGACAAGAGCGGTGCCATCGCCTCGCTCGCCTCGGTGGCCAAACTCCGTTACCGCGACTCGCAGGACGGCATCTCGAACACCTTCTCGATCGTCCCCAAATCGCTGGGCCCGACCGAAGAGGAGCGGATCGAGAACCTGGTGACGATGCTCGACGGTTACTTTACGAAGGGCGCACACCACCTGAACGTCAACGTGCTGAACCGCGCGATGCTCGAAGACGCCATGGAGCATCCCGAGAACTATCCGCAGCTGACGATCCGCGTATCGGGCTATGCCGTGAACTTCACCAAGCTGAGCCGCGAACACCAGTTGGAGGTCATCAGCCGCAGCTTCCACGAGAGGATGTAAATTTTCAGCCGCCACTGCCGCGCCACACCACGCCGGATTTCCGCCGCAGGCGGACACAAGCCCCTCCCAAGGGAGGGGTGCGGAGTGGGGTCGGATTTATAAATTGCGGCCTGCAGGCCGCAGATTACGCCGACCAACCGCGAGCAGGGCGACAATATTCAGATTATGCTTCGAATACATTCCTACGAATCGATGGGAACTTTCGACGGGCCGGGACTCCGGCTCGTCGTTTTCCTGCAAGGCTGCAATTTCCGCTGCCTCTACTGTGCCAACCCCGATACGATCGACGCCTGCGGGGGAAAGCCCACGCCTGCGGAAGAGATCCTGCGCATGGCCACAGACCAGAAACCGTTCTTCGGACGGCGCGGAGGGGTGACCTTCTCGGGCGGCGAGCCGACGTTCCAGGCCGCGGCGCTGGTGCCGCTCGTGCGGCAGCTGCACGGGGCGGGCATCCACGTCTGCCTCGACTCGAACGGCGGCGTCTGGAACCCGGCGGTCGAGGAGTTGCTGGGGCTGGTCGACCTGGTGCTGCTCGACGTCAAGCAGGCCGATCCGGAGCGCCACCGCACGCTCACGGGGCGCGACAATGCCCAGACGCTCCGCACGGCGGCATGGCTCGAAGAACACGGCAAGCCGTTCTGGCTGCGCTACGTACTGGTGCCGGGTTACAGCGACGCCGAGGCCGACATCCGCGCGCTGGGCGAACGGCTGGGCGGCTACAAACAGGTAGAGCGGGTAGAGATACTGCCCTATCACACGCTCGGCGTCCACAAATACGAAGCAATGGGCAAAGAGTACAGGCTCGCAGGCGTACAGGAGAACACCCCGAAACAGTCGGAACGTGCCGCGGCGCTTTTCCGCGAATATTTCCCGACGGTCGTCGTGAACTGACCGGCAGGCGGCACCGGGCGCGGCGAACCGCACGTCCCGGCGCAAGGACAGCCGGGAGACAAGGGCTCCGACGCAAGGGCGGGGTAAGAGCCGGGACGAAAGGGCCGGAAGGCAAGGGCTGGGACGTAATGGCTGAAGCGCAAGCGGCGGCAGGCAAGAGCTCTGACGAAAGAGCCGGGAGGCAAAAACCGAATGCCCGAACAAGGACGCAATGGCGGGCGAGACGGTGTATTCCGGCCCCGAACAGGACGGCAGGGCATAAAAAACCGCACGTCCCGGCACAAAAAACGGCGCACCGCTGCGAAAAAAATCGTGGCGGCGCGCTTTTTTTCGTATCTTCGCAAAAATCCGATTAACCCCGACAAACAGATGGAGAACCGACTTCCCAACCTGAACGCCCCGGCCCGCGAACGCATCGGCTGGGTAGACCTGTTGCGCGTGACCGCCTGCTTCCTGGTGGTCTTTTCGCACTGCTGCGACCCCTTCGTCGGCCAGTTCGACAACGACCGCGCCGCATTCCTCACAGGAGCCTTTTCGGGCAGTTTCGTGCGCTGCTGCGTGCCGCTGTTCGTCATGATGACGGGCGTATTGCTGCTCCCGGTGAAAAACCGGCCTCGCCGGCTTCTACCGCAAGCGCATCGGACGTATCCTCGCAGCACTCGTTTTCTGGTCGGTCGTGCTGCCGCTGCTTTATTACGTCTACCTCAATTACGTCACCGCAAGCCAGAGCCCGGCGATCGACCCCGAAAATTTCACCTGGGGCGCCACGCTGCACAAACTCTGGACATTCGTATTCAATTTCACGTTCGACACTACGCCGTTGTGGTACCTCTACATGCTCGCAGGGCTGTATTTGATCATGCCCGTGGTCAGCGCATGGCTCGAAAGGGCTTCGCGCAGCGAACTCAAAACGCTGCTCGGCGTATGGGGCGTGACCCTGCTGCTGCCCTACGCCAAGATGTTCGCGCCGATGCTGGGCTACACGGGGAATTTCGGGAACATGGGGCTCTACGGCGTCTGCGACTGGAACGAATTCGGGACGTTCTACTACGTCTCGGGCTTCGCGGGTTACCTCGTGCTGGCATACTACCTGGTGAAATTCCCGCCCGCATGGGACTGGCGCCGGACACTGGCCGTCTGCATCCCGATGTTCATTGCGGGCTACCTGATCACGGCCTTCGGATACGTCGCCCTGCAAAACCACTTCCCGGGCAACTACGCGTACCTTGAGATCGTATGGTATTTCGCGGGCATCAACGTCTTCATGATGACCTACCCGGTCTTCGTGATCGTGCGCAAGCTGGACTTCAAGCCCCGCGCATGGCTCTCGCGGCTGGCAGGCGCGACGTTCGGCATCTACCTCTGCCACTTCATCCTCGTGCAGGCGGGCTATGACCTCGTCGCCCGGATCCCGGCACTGCCGACGCTCCTGCGCATCCTGCTGATCGCATGCCTCGCCTTCGCCGCAAGTTACCTCGTGGTGGCGGCCATGCAGCGTTTCCGCGTGACACGGCGGTTCGTACAATAGTCCGGTTCCGGGCATGCCTTACGGGGCGGGGTGCTACCAGCACTCCGCCTTGTCTTCGAGCGAGGGGATACGGTCGCGGGTATAGACCGGGTTTTTGATGCCGCGGCGCCGCTGGCCCACGTAGTCGGCCAGCAGCAGGAACGCCTGGCGTCCGAGCAGGACGATCGCCACGAGGTTGATGAGGGTCATGAAGGCCATCGTGATGTCGGCCAGGCTCCAGGCCAGGTCGAGCGTGGCGAGTGCCCCGAACAGCACCATGCCTCCGACCAGCACCCGGTAAAGGGTCAGCACCCAGGGGCGGCGGGTGATGAACCGGACATTGGCCTCGCCGTAGTAGTAATTCCCGATAATGCTGCTGAAGGCGAAGAGGAAGATCGCCACGGCGACGAAGATGCCGCCCGCAGGGCCGATTTCGCCGACCAGCGCCGCCTGCGTAAGCTGTATACCCGACAGCGAAGCATCGGGGACGCCGCCGAAGAGGATGATGAAGGCCGTGCAGGTGCAAATCACGAGCGTGTCGGTAAAGACCCCGAGGGTTTGGATCAGCCCCTGCTTGACCGGGTGCGACACATGGGCCGTTGCGGCTACGTTCGGCGCCGAGCCCATGCCTGCCTCGTTGCTGAACAGGCCGCGCTTGATGCCCTGCATGAGCGCTGCGCCGGCACCGCCGCCCAGCGCCTGCTCCCAACCGAAGGCATTGGCGACGATCAGCTCCACGACCTCGGGCAACCGCCGGAAATTGAAGAGCACGACGCCCAGCGCAAGGACGATATACCCCAGTGCCATGACCGGGACGACCACTCCGCTCACCCGGGCGATACGGTGGATGCCCCCGAAGATGACCAGCAGCGTGAGCAGCGCCAGGCCGGCGCCGACCCAATGGTGGTCGAAGCCGAAAGCACCCTCCCAGGCCGCGCAGATCGTGTTGCTCTGCACGGAGTTGAAGGCGAAACCGAATGTCACGGAGATCAGCACGGCGAAGAGGACGCCCATCCAGCGTTTGCCCAGTCCGCGTTCCATGTAGTAGGCCGGGCCGCCGATATAGGAGTCCCGCCCCTTGCGTTTGTAGAGTTGAGCGAGGGTCGATTCGACGAAGGCACTCGACGCACCCAGCAGGGCGATGACCCACATCCAGAACACGGCGCCCGGCCCGCCGACGGCGATCGCCGTGGCGACGCCCGCCAGGTTGCCCGTGCCGACGCGGCTGGCCAGCGACACGGCGAATGCCTGGAACGACGAGACATGCCTCTCGCCCCGAGAGCCGCTGCCGGCCGACTCGCCCAGCACGCGCACCATCTCGCCCAGCATACGGAACTGCACGCCGCGCGTACGCAACGTGAACCAGACGGCGCACCCCAGCAGGAGTGCGACCAGCAGGTATGACCACAGCACGTCGTTGATGCCGTCGATCCATCGATAGAGGATTTCCATGGGAGGCCGTTTCCGGCAAAGGTAGCAAAGACGGTGCTAAAAATGGAAAAGGCCGGACATCCGGCCTTTTCCGCAGTGCGTTATTTCGTCCCGTCGACGCGGATCGTCGTCCCGGTGCGCCTGCTGCGCTCGGCGTCGTAGCAGATACGGTGGCTTTCGATCGAATCCTCGATGGTTGTCAGGAACGGATAGCCCGGATCGCGGAGCGCCCGGATGAAATCCCCGATAAGGTGCAGGTCGGCACCGGCATGGAACGGCTGCCCTACGATATCCGAGAAATCGTAAGTCCGCTCTTCGCCGCCGCGGAACCTGCGCACGCGCAGCGTCCTCTCATCGCCGTCGATCTCGCCGCCCGTCAGGCGGACGTGCGTCTTGCGGAAATCGTCGGCCGTGAACATCTCCATCGAAAGGCTCACGGTCACCTCGCCCTCCATCTCCATCGCAAGCAGCTGGTGATCGACCACGTCGTTGTCGCAGTGGTAGACGCAACGGCCGTAGATCCCGGTGCGAAGCTCCTCGAGGATGGTCTCATCGAGGGTCTTGCCTTCGGGGACATCGAAGTTCGCCACCCAGTCGCGGCGGACATAGTAGAGGTCGCGTGCGGAAAAGGGACAGGCGGACTCTATCGCGCAGTCGAGGCAGCGGCGCCCCGCACCTGCGGGGGCATTCTCCGCACGGAACCAGCGCAGCGAGCCGAAGGACGACAGGCTGCGGCAATGCGCGCCGGTGAGCCACAGCAGGAAGTCGATGTCGTGGCAGCATTTGGCCAGCAGGATCGGATTCGACTCCCGCTCGCGGCGGAAAATCCCGCGCACGTAGCTGTGCGTGGCACGGTCGAGGCCCACGGCGGCGGTATGGTTGACCGAGACGACCTGCCCCAGCTCGCCCGAGGCGACTATCTCGCGGATCTTGGCAAAATAGGGATGGTAGCGCAGCACATGGCAGACGCCGACCATCACGCCCCGTTCGCGGGCGCGGCGGGCGATTTCGCGGCACTCTTCGAGGTGCTGGGCGATCGGCTTTTCGAGCAGGATGTGGTATCCCGCGTCGATGGCCTTGACCGCCGGGTCGAAATGGACGTTCTCGGGGGTCGAGATCAGCACCATGTCGGCTTCGACGCCATCGGCGAAGAAGTCGTCGTAATGCGCATAGCTCCTGCAGGCAGGCAGTCCGAAATCCCGGGCGAAGGCATGGCGGCGCAGGTCGTTCACATCGACGACGGCGACGGGCTGCAGCCGTTCGGGATACCGGCGGGCATATTCGAGGTACTTATTGGCCCGGTTCCCGGCTCCTATCACCACAATCCGCACGGGGCGGGAAACGGTCGGTTCGTTTTTCATCGGAATCCTCCAAAAGGTTATATCGGGCGGCGCGGCAATTCGCACGGCCGGGGCTCAATCTCCGCCCGCGGCGTACCCGCTGCGGCGCGGTACGCCCGACAGGTTACAAGTTTCGGGATCGGGTGCGGAGAGTTCCCGCGCCGTCCCCCGGGGGTCGCCCGTCCGGAAAGAGATCCGGACGGGAGGCGACCCCGGCGGTTGTTATTTGCGGCCTGCGCCCAGATCCAGCACACGCAGGTTGCGGAACTGGATGCCGGCGCCATGGCCCAGCAGGCCGATATGGCCCGACTTGTTGAAAAGCCCCGGGTGGTTGCGGTGGTCGGCCGTATAGGGATTGACCTTCGAACCGTCCTCGGAAACATTATGCCCCTGGCAGGCTTCGCGGATATTGCCGTCGAGGATCACCCGGCCGTTGACCGTGACCGTAATGCGGTCGCCCACGGCACGTATCTCCTCGGTATTCCACTCACCCAGCTCGCCGAACTTCACGCGCTCGGCCGGGATGACGCCGTAAACCGAACCGTGCTGCTGGTAATCGCTGATGCCCTTGTAGATCGGCGCATCGTGGTCGAGAATCTGTATCTCCATCCCGTGGAACGCGGCATCGACGCCCATCGGCGTACGGATACCGATGCCGTTGTTGACGCCCTCGGTGAGGAACCGGAACTCGAAGCGCAGGATGAAATCGCCGTATTCCCCGACGGTGTAGAGGTTCCCCGAACCGCCGTAGGTGGCCGTCACGTCGATCGTACCGTCCAGCGGCACATAATTGGTCGTATTGCCCGTCCACTTGTGGAGCGAACGCCCGTCGAAAAGCACCTCGTAGCCCGCGGCAGCCTCGTCGGCCGGGAGGGAGAAGACGGGTGTCGACGGCAATTCGTTGATCCAGAGGTTTCGGAAGGCGACGGGAGCACCCTGTCCGGCCAGTTCGATACGGCCTTGTGCATAAACCGGCCCGCCGGGCGCGCAGAGGTTCGTCATCACGGCATTTTCGGCAACTTTCACGCCGTTCTCCACCAGCGTGATACGATCGTCTACGACCTTAACATAGAGCGTATTCCACGTCCCTGGAGCGTTGTCGGCAACGGTTCGGGCGGCCTTGCCGTCCGCGAGCCCCGTCCCGGCGGCACCGCCCAGGCGGATCAGCGGCATCGAGCGCACGGCCATGCCGGCCTCGCCCTCGGAACGCCATTCGATCCAGAGTTCGAAATTCTCGTATTCCTTTTCAGTCCCGATCGTCGCGGGAGCCTTGGCGGCAAATTCGAGCAGGCCGTTCGCAGCGCCCCAATTGGCAGCCACCGCCTCGTCGGCGGCTTTGCGGAGTTTCGCCGCCTGACGGGCGGGCAGCCTCTTCGCCTCGGCAGGATTCACGGCCACGGCCGTCCATCCCGCGAGCCCGTCGGCCGGCAGCACGGCGAATCCGTCCGCCGGGATCTTACCGAGCAGTCCCGTGATTTCATCCACGGCATACCCGGCGTCGGCGTCGGATTTGGCGAGTTCCTTATAGACCTCATGCGCCCGCTCCAAAGCCTTGCGGACAGCTTCGCCGCCGGGCATCGGGTTGCACTTGGCAACGATGGTCTTCACGGCCGCGGCGGCCGGGGCGGCGGTCTGCGCATCGTCGAGGTATTCGGCGGCCAGCATCAGTGCCGGGAGGGCGTATACGCCCGAAAGGTAGCCGAGCAATTTGGCCTGCACGGCGGCCGAAGGCCTGAGTGCGAGAGCCTGTCTGTAAAGCTGGTAGCGGCGGATCGGGGTCACGGCGGCCTGCGAAGCCAGGTCGGCATAGCGCATGAGGGCGCGGTCGGTGAGCGTCGGATGCTCGGCAGCGATTCCGTAAAGGATATCGGTCATGGCAGGATTTTCGACCGTCAGCAGGGCGGCGAAAGCCGCGTCGCGGTTCCCGGAGCGGAACCCGTCGAGCAGGCTGGCGACAGCCTCCTGCGTGCCGCTCTGCGCCAGCACGGGATAGTAACGCGCAGGGGTTTTCGAGGCCTTCATATAACCTGCGACGGCGCCGTACCGCCTGTCGGCGGGGAGCTGCCCCGAGGTGCGGATCAGCGCCGACTGGATCGCGGCCGTGTGGGCCTCATCGGAAGCGTCGAGCAATTCGGAAAGCCGATCCATGTGCTGCGGCTGGGCGACGAAGGGAAGCGCCCCGTACGCGGCGGCACGAACCTCCGCGTCGGAGGAGCCGAGCAGTGCGAACACCCGGTCTGCGGCCGCGGACATGCGGCGCGCAGCGGCCAGCTTGAGCGCAGGAACGAGTGCCGCGGCATCATCCTTCGCAAGCAGCCGCCCCACTTCGGGGTTGATCTGTCCGTTGAATGCCAGGAGGGCTTTCATCGCGGCACCGGCATGCGGGCCTTCGAGCGCCCCGGCCAAAGCCTGAAGCGCCTTCCCGCCGCCGATACGGCCCGAGGCGGCAATTGCGGCCTCGGCCACGCGGTCGTCGGACGACGCTACGGCGGCCGTAA
>ENA-OPCE01001316-OPCE01001316.1-human-gut-metagenome-genome-assembly--contig:-NODE-1316-length-15939-cov-4.049987_pt1 | contig 15939 bp, 14 predicted proteins | sample MGYA00241247_ERZ501474 | MGnify/ENA primary metagenome ERZ501474 (study PRJEB25962, sample SAMEA2042572) | human gut metagenome | biome: human gut; feature: human-associated habitat; material: faeces... | reverse complement strand
GCCGTTAACGTACAGAACCGTGTCTCTATGGCTCAGGGTCTGCTGCCGGCCGAAGTAACCAAAGTGGGGGTCAGCACCTTCAAGAGGCAGACCAGTATGTTGCAAATGTTTTCGTTACACAGTCCGGACAACTCGTATGACGAAAAGTTTTTGTCCAACTACATCAACATCAACCTAAAGCCTGCCATCCAACGTATTTCCGGAGTTGGCGACCTCATAGTCTTGGGTAGCGACTACAGCATGCGTGTCTGGATGAAACCCGACATCATGGCGCAGTACAAATTGATCCCGGCGGACGTAACCCGTGTACTTGCCGAACAAAACATCGAAGCAGCCACCGGCTCTTTCGGTGAAAATTCGGACGAGACATTTCAATATACAATGAAGTACAAAGGACGTCTGTTGCAACCCGAAGAGTTTGGCGACATCGTAATCAAATCAACCGAAAACGGAGAAGTCCTCAAGTTGAAAGACATCGCCGATATCGAAATGGGAAAAGACAGTTATGCCTACGTCGGACGTATGGACGGGCACGAAGGCGTTTCTTGCATGATTTTCCAGACAGCAGGTTCCAATGCGACAGAAGTGAACAATCAAATCAATGCCTTGCTGGAAGAAGCAAAAAAAGATTTGCCGAAAGGTATTGAAATCACACAATTGCTTAGTTCCAATGATTTTTTGTATGCCTCTATCAACAGCGTCGTGAAAACACTGATCGAGGCCATCATCCTGGTTATTCTGATAGTCTATCTCTTCCTTCAGGATTTCCGTTCTACGCTGATTCCGTTGGTGGGTATTGTCGTCTCGCTTATCGGAACCTTCGCCTTCATGTCTATTGCAGGCTACAGTATCAACATGATCACGCTGTTTGCTTTAGTGCTGGTTATCGGTACGGTAGTAGATGATGCCATTGTCGTGGTGGAGGCGGTACAAGCGCGTTTTGATGCCGGATACAAATCGTCTTATATGGCAAGCATGGACGCCATGAAGGGGATCAGCAATGCCGTCATTACCTCTTCGTTAGTCTTCATGGCCGTATTCATACCCGTGTCGTTCATGAGCGGCACTTCCGGTACGTTCTATACGCAATTCGGTCTGACAATGGCGGTGGCGGTAGGTATATCGGCAGTCAATGCCTTGACGTTGAGTCCGGCCCTCTGTGCTTTGTTGCTGAAGCCGTATGTCAATGAAGACGGGACGCAGAAGAACAACTTTGCCGCCCGTTTCCGTAAAGCGTTCAACGCCTCTTTTGATGCCATGATCGAGAAGTATGAAAAAATCGTCTTCTTTTTCATCAAACGCAAATGGCTGACGTGGTCCATGCTGGGTGCTTCAGTCGTACTGCTTGTCGTCTTGATGAACTCCACCAAGACCAGTTTAGTGCCAGAAGAAGATCAGGGAGTCGTGTTTGTCAATGTCAATACAACTCCGGGTAGTTCTCTGAAGACCACTGACGACATCATGAGCCGTGTGGAAAGTTGCCTGCAAGGGATTCCGCAGATAGAACATACACAGAAAGTGTCCGGCTATGGACTGATTGCCGGTCAAGGGAATTCTTACGGTACATTCATCATCAAACTGAAACATTGGGATGAACGTCCGAAGAAGGAAGACGAAGTGAAAAGCGTGATCGAAGAGATATACAAGCGCACAGCCGGTATCAAGGATGCACAGATATTTGCCATTTCTCCGGGTATGATTCCGGGATACGGCATGGGTAACGCACTAGAAATTTACATGCAGGACAAGACAGGTGGCGATGTGACACAACTATTCAACACAACCCAACAATATATGGCCGAACTGCGTAAACGACCGGAAATATCAATGGCCTATTCAACATTTGATATCCGGTTCCCTCAATGGTCGGTAGAAGTGGATGCGGCCAAATGCAAACGGGCCGGTATTACTCCCGATGCCGTCTTGAATACGCTGGCCGGATATTACGGAGGCCAGTATGTCTCCAACTTCAACCGCTTCTCCAAAGTGTATAAAGTTATGCTTCAAGCCAATCCGCAATATCGTGTCGATGAAGAGTCCTTGAACAAAATCTATGTCCGGATGGGCAACGGCGAGATGGCTCCTTTAGGTCAGTTCGTAACGCTGACACGCACGTACGGAGCAGAGACACTGAGCCGTTTCAACATGTATAACTCCATTGCGGTAAACGCAGTACCAAATGCAGGCTATTCTTCAGGCGATGCTATCCGCGCAGTAAAGGAGACGGCAGAGAAAGCCCTTCCCAAAGGATATGGTTTTGATTTCGGCGGCATCACGCGGGAAGAAAACCAGCAGAGCAGCACTACGGTGATTATTTTTGCGATTTGCTTCTTGATGATCTACCTTATTCTGAGTGCTTTGTACGAAAGTTTTCTCATTCCGTTTGCCGTCTTGCTGTCTGTTCCTTGCGGCCTGATGGGTTCTTTCCTCTTTGCCAAGTTGATGGGACTTGAAAACAATATCTATTTACAGACCGGATTGATCATGCTCATCGGCCTTTTGGCAAAAACAGCCATTCTGCTTACGGAATATGCCACAGAGCGCCGCAAATCAGGCATGAGTTTGGTTTCCGCCGCCATTTCCGCCGCCAAAGTTCGCTTGCGTCCGATCCTGATGACAGCCTTGACAATGGTATTCGGGCTCTTGCCCTTGATGGTTTCCACAGGCGTAGGAGCCAATGGTAACAGCTCGTTAGGAACCGGGGCCGTGGGTGGCATGTTGATCGGGACGTTGGCACTGCTGTTCATTGTTCCTTCTCTGTTCATCGTATTCCAATATCTACAGGAGAAGGTACGCCCGATCCAGTTCGTCCCCCAAGTGGACTGGCAGATCGAAACAGAAATGGAACAGAATCAAGTTAACAAACAGAAAAGATTGGAGAACGAAAAATGAAAAAAACAATTCTGACTGTTGCCGCAATACTCTCGCTGAGCAGTTGCGGCATATACAAAAAATACGAACCGGTAACGGAAGTGTCGGACAACCTTTATAGCCAGCCTGTAAAGGCCGACACGACAACAAACATCGCCGACATGGAATGGCAGGAGTTCTTTACGGATTCCCATCTGCAAGCATTAATCGAAGAGGGGTTGAAGAACAACACCGACCTGCAGGCTGCCCACTGGCGGGTAAAAGAGGCGGAAGCCGCTCTGACGGCCGCCAAACTCTCCTATCTGCCCTCGTTCAACTTAGCGCCCAACGGTGGTGTCAGCAGTTTTGACAAGTCGAAAGCCTCATGGACTTATACGGCTCCGGTGACAGCCAGTTGGGAAATAGACATATTCAACAAACTGACCAACAGCAAACGCCAAGCAAAGGCGTTGCTGTTGCAAAGCCGGGAATACAGACAGGCCGTTCAAACCCAACTGGTCGCATCCATCGCCAATACCTATTATACGTTATTGATGCTGGACGAACAATACCAAATTTCGAAAGAGACCGCAGCTACCTACAAGGAAAGCGTACGCGCCATGAAGGCGATGAAAAAGGCGGGTATGGCACATGATGCAGGCGTCTCGCAAATGGAGGCGGCCTACTGTGCCGTGGAGTCTTCTTTGCAAGACATAGAACGTTCGGTCAGCGAAGTGGAAAACACCCTGTTTACCCTTTTAGGGAAAATGCCCCATGAGGTAGGCCGTGGCAAACTAAACGAGACCGCTTTCCCCGAAAAGTTCGGCATAGGAGTCCCGATACAACTATTAGCCAATCGGCCGGATGTGCGTGCGGCGGAATTTGCATTGGAGCAAGCCCATTATGCTACGGCATCAGCTCGTTCCGCCCTATATCCGTCATTGACATTAGGAGGGGCTATAGGCTGGACTAACGATGCCGGGATTGCCATAATCAATCCCGGCAAGCTCATCCTCAACGCCACCGCTTCATTGGTACAGCCCATCTTCAACGGCGGCAAGCTGCATGCCAATATAAAAATCTCCAAAGCCCGGCAAGAAGAGACCCGTTTGGCATTCCAACAAAGCCTTCTGAATGCAGGAAAGGAGGTGAACGATGCCTTGACGCTGCACCAGAAAGCCGAAGCCAAAGCGAAATGGCGGAAGCAAGAGGTTTCCTCCTTACAGCATGCGGCACACCAGACCGAGTTGATGATGAAATATGGCTCGACCACCTATCTGGAGGTCTTGACAGCCCGGCAATCGCTGCTGCAGGCCCGGTTGTCGCAAACGACAGACTGTTTTGAATCCATACAGGGCATGGTGAACTTATACCATGCTTTGGGTGGAGGAAGAAATTTGGAGAAGTAGATGTTTTCAAACGACTCTATGATATTCACTATTTTGTTTAACTAAAGAATATATTAGTATGTATTTACAAGAAATCGGAACAGATGCAGGTATTATATGGACATTGCTTGCCAAACATCAAGGGCGATTGACCATAAGAGAAATTGCAGATCAAACAGACTTCAATGAAGGCTTTTTGCTAATGGCTATAGGCTGGCTCGCAAGGGAGAACAAGGTTTCTTTCCACGAAGAAAACAAGGCTATTTTTGCGCAATTGAACAACTGCACGTCTGAAATGTACTTCTGAACAGTTCTTTCATAATGAAAGCAAAGCCTATTGGATATATTCTTTGCTTTCATTATTTTTATCTCTCAATACGAAATTAAAATAGATGCAACATGGCTGATAATGGAAAACTAAAATGGAACTTGCTGATGGCTTTGCTCTTCTCTGCCATCGGCGCTTTCATTTATCTGCTGATCATTGATATCGGAGAGCTGGAAGGGCATAAAGAGGAATTGCTATTGACACCGGAAGCATTCCTGACCACCGTCCTTGCCTTCAATATATTCGGTTTCAGCGCTGTCAAAGTCAACAACTATTGGAACAAAAAAATTCCTTCGTTCTACGAGCGGGGCCGATTGCTTGGTTGGAGCTTCATTCCGGTCGGCATATTTTTGCTTTTGGTCCACTTCGCCGTCTTTTGGTCTATCAGCCGGCTGGTCGGGGCTGATCATGGATTTATTTTCCGTGAGAGAGTGCTACGGCTTATTTTTACAACCTGGCTTGTGGAAATGATGATTGTGGGTTTGTTGTTCATCAACCTCTCTTATAAGCACATGTTGACACTTCACAAGGAAAAAGAACGGTTGAAGGAGACGGTAAACGCGGCGCAATACCGAGCGTTGCAAAACCAACTGAACCCTCATTTCCTGTTCAATAACCTGAATACGCTTGTGGCGGAAATCCAATACAATCCTGACAATGCAGTGGAGTTCGTGCAGAAATTGTCGAACGTATATCGTTATGTGTTGCAACAAGATGACAAGCAAGTCTCTTCGCTTCAGGAAGAACTGAGCTTTTTGCAATCATACCTGTTCTTGCATCAAGTACGTATCGGAGACTGCTTGACAGTTGAAAGACAATTGCCGGAGGAGGTGATGGAGGCCAGGTTGCCCTCGCTCACCTTGCAACTGTTGATGGAAAATGTATTGAAACATAATTGCATTAGTGATGAATTTCCCATGATAATTCGTATAAACTCCGTCAACAACGACCGGGCAATTTCCTTTTCCAACCCTATATGCCCCAAACAAGAAATACCATCTTCGGGCAGAGGGTTGAAAAACCTGTCCGAGCGATACAAACTTCTATGTGGACAAGACATAGACATACAATCTGTTAATAATCGTTTTACTGTCATTATACCTTTGATTTATGAATAAGAATACACGAATCGTCATCATCGAAGATGAAAAACCAGCGGCTCGCCTGTTGCATGGCATGATAGCTTCCCTGCGTCCGGAATGGGAAATAAACATATTGCCCGGCAGCATTACCGGTGCTGTGAAGTGGTTTGCCGAAAATGAACATCCGGACATCATCTTCTTAGACATACATCTGTTAGACGGCAATTCGTTCTTGTTTGTGGAGCAGGCTAAACCTGAAAGCCTGATCATCTTCACCACGGCGTACGACGAATACGCCGTCCAAGCATTTACCGTCAATAGCATAGATTATCTGCTAAAACCGATCCAACGGGAAAGGCTGGAGGAAGCCATTGTCAAATACGAAAACTTAGCGAGTAATTATCTGAAAGAGTTCAACGAAACTCACGAAGTGTTGGATGTCTTAAAAAGCATGAGTAATCCTGAGAAAAAATACAGAACGAGGTTTCTGATTACATCGACGGAGAAGTTCTATAAGCTTTCCATTGAGGAGATTGCCTACTTTTATACGGAAGAAAAAATAACGTTCGCCGTAAGCCATACAGGAAAGGAACATATCATAGACCTGACTTTGGAACGCTTATTCGAACAACTGGACCCGGACCGCTTTTTCCGTGCAAACAGGCAAATCATACTCCACATAGATGCTATAACAAAGATAGAACCCTATTTTCAAAACAGGATTGTTGTACACGTCAAACCGGAGTTCAAAGAAAAAATCTTAATCAGCAGAGAAAAGATAACTGCTTTTAAGATGTGGCTGAACTATTAATATCCAATCATTCGCTTGTACATCGGGCGTATGTACGAAGGCTTGTTACTTCAGTGAGGGTGTGCCGAATATCGGTATTCATGGGACGCAGACAACGCAGACGAACGCAGATTAACGCAGATATTATTAATTATCAGCAAAATAAATCTGCGTCCGTCTGTGTATTCTGCGTCATCTGCGTCCAGTGATATCAAATTGACACACCCTCACGATTGTTTTCAGACTAAATATTCAAGCGCCTTTTTTTCTGCTTAGGGAAGGCTTTATAACACTTGGGGAATTTTTTTTCAATTAGCAATATAGAAACGTCTATTTTTGATGGTGTAATTTCTAATAGGTTTATATATGCAACACTGTCAAAAAACATTTGCTACATTCATTTTGTGCTTATTTTTGGTGTCTTTTACTGGATGTTCTCTATTTAAGGTTTCAGTGTCTTCTGGAGAACCTTTACCAAAAGAAGATGCACAATTACGTTTGTTGACTCGTGGATTTTACGATACATTCCAAAAGCAAGCGGTTACTATAGCAGACTCAATTGTTAATGCGTCCAATACATTCCATGTAAGAGCTCGGGCCATTCGTTGGAAAATGCAAACCACCCGTGCGGTGGCTTCTGCTGCATTGGAATCCTCACCGGAATTATCGGCCATTGAACTTTGGATTTTTTGCAAATCATTGAAGAGCTCGTTGACAAATAGTCCAGACTCTCTACTGTTTTCTGAACATACGCCTGTTGTCATTAATATGGTTAATAAATTAGAAAAGCGTTATGTGTCTCAGTTGACACACATCCTGACCGACGAAAGGATGGCTTTGATGAAAGAGTTTGTAGAAACTCGCGACTACTCTTCTCTCACGGAGAAAAATCAATATACATATGATATCGCACTTGAGTGGATGGAACATTTAGGGGAGAAGGGTATAGAATATCAAGTCTCTGCCGGTTCGATTTCCGAAGCCATAACAGATGTGGGTGGAAAAATAGAAGGATATACAAATCAATTTTCAAATAATTTATCTTGGGGAAAAGACTTGTTGAATATTGAGATACAACAAGACAGTATTTATGAAAAAATAGATACCCAATTAATTATATTGAATAGGGAATTTGAACGAATATCAATGGTCATGGAGGACTTCCCTGATATATCCAATCAATTACTTTCAAATATGAATGATCAGGCAAATCAAATCCTGAATTCTTTTAACAATTCAGTTTTATATGCTTTTTCAGGTATTGACCAACAGAGGAAAGAAGTACAGGCATATATTTCACAAGAAAGACAAGTACTACTGAACGATGTTCAAAATATCGTAAATGATTCGATACAAAACATCTTAAACTCACTTCCTCAATTTCTTGGAAAAATCTTAGGATATATCTTGCTATTTTTGATAATCTTATTAGGTATTCCATTTTTTATCGGATTTAAATTGGGGAAAATGAATAAATATAAAAAAAGTAATCAACCCGAAAAATGAATTTCGTATATATAAAGAGTATTCTGGAGGAAAAATATGGATAAATATCATCTAAAGAGAGATAGAAAGTTATACAAAAATAAAATTAAAAACAATATAATTATGAAACAAAGATGCTTTATTATTGGGTTATTTGGAGCTTCTATTGGAGGATTAACCGGATATGGAAAAGGAGCAGCAATCGATGCAGTAATAGGTCCTGCAATCGGAATCGGCACAGGTGTATTGATAGGTAAAGGCTGCAAAGCAGGCAGAATGTATTGAAGGAGCAAAGGTGGAACAAATAACTGACAGTGTAAGTGGACTAAAGACTGTTCGGGGTACTTTTGATTCAGGAATATTATTTATTACTGGGAAGTCGAATCTTAATACTACTGCACAAGCCTCTCTTAGTAAATTTGCCAATCTTGTATTATTAAAAAATCCGGATATGGATGTGATTATAAAGGGATATACAGATAATCAAGGATGGATAAACTGTTCAAAAAGAAAACCGTAAAAGAAATGTCGAACTTTCACAAATGCGCGTACAAAGCGTAACATCTTATCTCATTGATTGTGGTATATCCACCTCTCAAATTAAAGAAGTATATGGCTTCGGAGAAAGTAATCCTATTGTTTCTAACGAAACTGAAATCGGAAGACAGCAAAATAGAAGAGTTGAAGTATATATAATTGCCAATGAGAAAATGATTTTAGAAGCGAAAAATAAATATCACAACAATAATATTTAATAGAATTGACATTATGTTACCAAATAATGAACTTATTCATAAGAATAGTATAATAATATACGAGTTGCTTTCTGAAATAAAAAGGTGCTCGTTTAACGAGATTCAATCAATATGTAAATTGGATAGTGTTTGTATTTGTTTATCTCTTATTCATTTAATTAGATTGGATAAAATCCAACAAATAAATACACCTAACGGCATTATATATACTCTATAATTTAATTATGCAAAAAGTGAGAATATTTTTACAACATAAAGTTCTTATCGGATATATTGCCCTATTAACTGTCATCATTAGCATTGCAACTATATTAATATATGAGCGTATCCAATTAAAAGAGTTGGAGAATGAATTGAAGATGATTCAACGAATTCAACGTGATATTAATACTGCACATCGCCGGATTACTACACTTGCCACATATGGTGAATCAGTCATCACGTGGAATGCAAATGACTACGCAAAATATAGAGTATACCGTTCACATACAGACAGTTTATTCTATTCTTTAAAGATTTCTTGTCAAAACTTCATCCAACCCGAACAACTAGACACACTTTGTAAGATACTGGAGCAGAAAGAAAGACAAGAAAATATAGACAATTATACTGACAGTTTACGTATCCGAAACAAGGAACTCAATGGCAGGCTATACACACTGATTACCGCTCTTGACGAACAGACGGAAAAGGCGTTCCAACAGAAGCAGGAAGAACTTCAGTCCTCCTATGAACGCTCCGTCATGACCGTTACAGGACTTGTCGTGTCAGCCATTCTTTTGCTCGCCTTCTCCTATCTGAAAATCCACCGAGACATCAAGGAGAAAGCGGCCAAGAAGAAGAAGCTGGAAGAACATGTGGTAAAATTGCAGCAATCGGTCAAGGAGAATGAAGAACTTATTTCCAACCGCCACAGAATCATGCAGACCATCACACACGAGTTGCGCACACCACTATCTGTCATTATCGGTTATGCGGAGATGGCAGCGAATGAAACGGACACTGCCATCTCCCAGGATTATGCCCGGAAAGCCCTTCTGACTGCCCACCGCATGATTGCCATGCTGGGCACGATGCTCGGTTATTTCCGTCTTGACAACGGCAAGGAGCAGGCAAACTCCGTTCCGTTTTCCCTGCGGAGTGTATCTGATACCTTGCAAGCTGAGTTTACGCCGCTTGCCGGTAATAAAGGTCTGAAACTGTCTGTGGAATCCGAAAAGGACGAGGTGCTTTTCGGGGACAGGGAACGGCTCATGCAGGTCGGTGACAACCTGCTCTCAAATGCAGTCAAGTTCACCGAGGCGGGCAGTATCACCTTAAAAATGTACTATGGGGATGGAAAACTATATCTTATCGTGGAAGATACGGGCAGCGGAATGAGCAGTGAGGAGCAGGCACGCATATTCAATGCCTTCGAGCAGCTGCCGAATGCTGCCTCGCAGGACGGTTTCGGCCTCGGGCTGTCCATTGTGCAGCGTATCGTCGATATGCTCCGGGGAACAGTCGCCGTGGAAAGCATCAAAGGAAAAGGGACGCGCTTCACGGTGGTATTCCCCATGAGCCTTGCGGACGATATACCGGAGCAGGTTGCCCAAACAATGCCAGTCTATTATTCCGAAATGTCCTTCTCGGTGATAGCCCTTGACGACAACGAATCCCTGCTTTCCATGATGAAGGAAATGTTTGCAAGAAACGGTGTCCGTTGCGATACGGTAAGTAACATCAGTGACCTTATGGAAGCCATACGCAACCGTGACTATGACCTATTGATAACCGACCTGAAAATGCCGGAGACAAGCGGCTATGAGGTACTGGAGTTGTTACGCTCATCCAACGTGGGCAACTCTAAAGACATGCCGGTAATTGTAGCTACCGCCTCAACGGGTTATGGCAAGGAAGAACTTACCGGTATGGGATTTTCCGGAGTCCTTCTCAAACCGTTCTCCACGCAGGAACTAATGGAGACATGTACAAGTTGTGTCACTGCACGCATGGGTACTATAAAACCGGATTTTTCCACCTTGCTGTCCTGCGGTAACGAACCGGTGCTTCTTGACAAACTGATAGAGGCGACGAAAGAAGAAATGGAGGCTGTAAAGGATGCCGCAGAACGGAAAGATACGGAAGCCTTACGCCGTTGGATACACCACTTGAGAAGCTCATGGATGATATTGCGCACGGAAGCACCCTTGCATAAATTGCAGGTTCTGCTGGAGGAAAGCGTTCCCGAAGAGGAAAAGATACATGAGGTTGTCATGGAAATACTTGAAACAGGAAACAATATCATACGGTTGGCAAATGAAGAAAGGAGGAAGTACAATGGGCACGATAATCGTGGTTGAAGATAATCCTGTGTACAGCACCTATGTATGTACAATTCTGGAGAAAAACGGGTTTCAGACCCGTAGTGCCGGCAGCCTGTCTTCGGCAAGAAAATTGTTAGCAGGCTGTGAGGAAGACGACATTATCCTTGCAGACTTGCGCCTGCCTGACGGCGAGAGTATCGGGTTGTTGCGTCAGATGCGGGATACAGGCATGGGACAACCGTTCATAGTCATGACCGATTATGCCGAAGTGCATACGGCGGTGGAAAGCATGAAACTCGGTTCAGCGGATTACCTACCAAAAATATTGGTGGAGGACAAACTTCTGCCACTCATTCGTTCTTTATCCAAAGAGCAGGAACGGAAGAAAGAGATCCGGACACCTATCTTCACACGGGAAGGCGCAGCGTTCCAGAACATCAAGAAGAGCATCCGCATGGTAGCCCCGACACGTATAAGCGTACTGATCTTGGGTGAAAACGGTACGGGGAAAGAGCACCTTGCACGAATGGTGCATGATTACAGCCGGGTAAAGGATAAGCCGTTCATTCCGGTGGACTGCGGTACACTCTCTCCGGAACAGGCAAAATCGGACTTGTTCGGTCATGTGAAAGGAGCCTTTACGGGAGCTGTTTCCGACAAGGACGGGTATTTCAGGGAAGCCGACGGCGGTACGCTGTTCCTGGACGAGATAGGCAATTTGTCTTTGGAAACACAACAGATGCTGTTACGTGCCATCCAAGAGCACCGTTACCGCCCGATGGGTGCAAACAGAGACCATACTGCCAATGTCAGGATTGTCGCCGCCACCAATGAGAATCTGTACAAGGCCGTGTCGGAACGTAGGTTCCGGCAGGATTTGCTGTATCGCCTGCAAGAGTTTGAGATAACTGTCCCTCCGCTTCGCGAGTGCAGGGAAGACATCCTACCACTTGCTGAGTTCTTCAGGGAACAAGGCAACCGTGAGTTTGAAAGGGATGTGACCGGTTTTGACGCTTCCGCACGGCAAGCATTGTTGGCTTATCCGTGGCCGGGTAATGTCCGCGAACTGAGACAGAAGATACAGGCTGCCGTCCTGCGCACAGAAAGGCACCTGATAACCGCAGACTATCTTCAGCTATTCACCGGGAGGACACTCCCGAACGGCGGCGGTTTCGAGTTAAGGAGCGATGATGAGGAGAAGGAACGTATTCGGCGTGCCCTTGAACAGACGGACGGCAACAAGAAAGATGCCGCCCGTCTGCTGGGCATAGGTAGAACTACCTTATATAATAAAATGAAAGATTATGGACTGAAAGACAACGGGAAAGAGTAAAAACAGAAAGGAAGATGGCTGAAAATTCAGGTTATTGATTAACTTTGTAGCCATATTTGAGAATAACAGGCGATTGGGAGACCTTTCCCCTGCTAATATATAGACATAAGACCGCAAGGCGTTTCAAGCGAAAATCTGGAAAATTGGAACTACAGAGACGATTGTGTGATGCTTATGCTATGCTTTCGCATAGCGTGCATTCACGTACTCTCTGTAAAGGCTATTCCAGAGCCGTCGCTTGAAAGTAGTGTGTTTGCACGCTACTTTTTTGCCTGGCATACATAAACGAAAGGAGAAGGCTTATGGCAAAAGTCCAGATACTTGCCGTCCTCACAATGGATGGATGTTTATCAGAGTTAGAATCGAAAAAACACGATTCCGGTACTTCTGATACTTACGGAATCGAAGCTATCCGTGAAAAGACTTATTTCAAAATCACCCCTGAATATTCCATATCCATGCTGGCAAAATGGCGTGAGCAGAAAGATAAAGCCATCTATCTGGCAGAAGCCACACCCCGGACGGCAGACTTCATCAACGGTATGCTGCGTATGCGAGTGGTGGACGAGATAATCCTCTATACGCTACCCCAAATAGCCGGAACCGGAAGACACTTCTTCCAATCCGCCTTACCGCAAGATGAATGGAAGGTCTTGGAGCACAAACTGTATGATGGTGGCGTGGTTTTCACGGTGTACCGGACAGAGTGGAAGCCTACGGTGTTCATAAAATGAACTCATTCCGTGTTCCTATTCCGAACACGTGTTCAGAAAAAAGACACGAAAATGCATGACAAAAACCATCCGAAAAATATTTTATTCGGATTATCTTACTGATGTTCAGTGAAATATAAAATTCTATTCTCCTTTTGATAAGAACGGGTATCCGGTTTGTCTTATGATTACTGTGCGCACACAGACAATCAAGTGTATAACCCCTAAAAAGAGAAAGGATATGAACTACCTCATATTAGCGGAAACCGAGTTTTTCGGACTGATAAACGCCGATACCGAACCCTGTAATCTGAACACGGCTTATGACGATTTTATAAAGGCGATAATCGAACTATGCTGCGGAAGTATGGACACAACCGCAACCGTTGTCGCACTGGCATATACGGAGAATGAGCTACAGCACCACCGCACGTGGCACTCTCCGGAGGAAAACGAACAAATATCCCTGTTTGTCCGCAAAGCCCTTACCTTTGTGAGAAAGATACAGAAGCATCTTGCTACAAATAATATCCCCCAAGTGCCGCCACTGACATCCATCCCTGAAACGCCGAAAGAGAAAAAGACATCCGTTCCTGCCCTGCGCTGGACAGGCAACGCCATTGACTTGGTGGAAATAATATATGGCATCCACGAAATGGGATGCATCAATGGCGGTGAAATCCCATTGAAACAACTTGCCCCGATACTCTATTCCTTTTTCGGCGTGGAAACCAAAGACTGCTACCGTTTCTATACCGACATCAAACGCCGGAAAACCATCAGCCACACGCATTTCCTCGAACAGATGCAGGCAAGGCTGAACGAGCGGATACGGCGTGACGAGGAAGCGGAGCTGAACCGACGATAATTTCTTTTCTTTGTATATGTTACTTTAATTGTTCGGATAAGGGGCCGCGTGATGCAGCTCCTTATTCTTTTATAGTTCATATTACTCCCTGAAGATACGATACTATACAATTTTACTATCGGATAACTTTTATGAAATCCGCCGGAAGCACTACTTTTGTATCCGGATAAAGAATTGGAACCTTCTGTCAAACAAGGTAAAAGAACTATGGCGAAAAAGAAGAAGAAACATCCCGGTCACTATTGCAGGATATGCGGCAATTACCTTCCCAACGAGAAATTCACGGGTAAAGGACACGCACGGCATATCTGCAAGTCCTGCCAATCCCTACCCCAAGAGGTGCAGGCAGACATGAGGCGGTGCAACGAGGTGGAACGCGCTGCGTTCAAATACCCCATGTCACGCCAGGACTGGGAAGTGCTGGAAAAGTACGCCAAAAAATACAAGGATATGGAGTCCGGCAGGTTTGCACAGGACATGCTGGATATGAAACGGGGCAATTGCAAACCGGAAGAAGATACAGAAGAGGATGCCCTGCTTGATGAAATTTATGAAGAGGAAAAGATTCCTCTTGCCGATTTGGAGGATGACATACGTTATGAACTGGAAGAACTGCTGGCAGACAACATCAACGAGTTCATGATACATAAGGATTATATTCCCGAAGGCAAGGATTTGAAAAAAATCAAGGAATGGGTAATCAAGGAAGTCCATGATGCCTTTTTTATACAGGTGGTTCCCGATACCGCCTACAACAATCTGGTGGATGAAATCATCCGCAGGCTTGTGAAGGAATGGGAAAAGGACGGCATGGAAATAAAAAAGAAAAATACCACATTATAATAAATTATTGCTGTCCGATAAAAATATGCAACATGTCCGTATCTGATTTATAATCAATCCCTTCTAATGCTTTTATCAAAAGGGGGCTTGTCTTTTTCTCTTGTGTGAAATGGATAATAATACGATAAAAAAGACGTTATTATTCGCTTATAGGGCTAAAATGAGGGGCGTATATGATAAAAATGACGGCTTTGCTAACACTCGAAAGTTTTACCGGACAGCAATAATAATAAATAAGGTAAAGCAACAACCCCGAAACCGATATTGAAACGGATTCGGGGTTGTTCCTGTCAGTAGGGCAAATGATTCAAGCCGTTACTTTGTCTGCAACAGATGCTTCAGGTTATCGTCATTCGCAATACGCTCCAGTTCATCCTTGACAATCTGTTTCACATCCTCCTTGATACGGTTGTAATTTTCCTGCACACGCTCTTTCATGCGGTCTATGCCGTCCTCGTCGGTAAAATCCGTAATGACGGGTATCGGCTTGTAGTCCTTCTCCTCCCGTTTGACTTTTTCGGCATCCACGACAATCTCACAATGAAAAATTTTCTGTTCGATACGCTCGTCGAACGTATCCGCCACGGAGCCCACAAACATTCCCTGCGTCAGGGATGAAATCTTGCTTGGCGGGATAAGCGCATCCATCTGCGTGTTGATGGAGGTTGAGACATCCTGCCGGTTAATGGAGATTGACTGCCGCTTCTGCAAAACCTTTCCGAAGCGTTCGGAAAGAGTCTTGGCTGTTTCTCCAACGACCTGCCCGGAGAAAATATTACCGACAGTATTCATCACCACGCGCGCCTCTTTGTCACCATAGTCACGTACCAACTGGCTGAAATCCTGGAAGCCCAGAAGCACGGCCACCTTGTTGCTTCGTGCGGTGGCGATAAGGTTATCCAGTCCCTTGAAATATATCGTGGGTCCGGCGAAGTTATTGGGCAGCAAACATTATCCCAAAAGTAAGCTGCTCCAAAAGTTGGAAGTGGGTGACCGGGACATTTATCGGGAGTATGTCAGTTTCTGCCACTATAAGGGGAAACGGCACGCCATGCTGCTGAAAAGAAGAAAAACGGAATTTGCATTGCTGTACATTCCATAAGTCAGCCTGCTGCAAAAAGAAAGGGGGTGTGTCAAAATTCCCCCTTTCTTTTTTTATGCTGGCCAACATATAAAGTAAAGTCTAAAAAAATTGTTT
>ENA-OPCE01001302-OPCE01001302.1-human-gut-metagenome-genome-assembly--contig:-NODE-1302-length-16050-cov-3.071522_pt1 | contig 16050 bp, 9 predicted proteins | sample MGYA00241247_ERZ501474 | MGnify/ENA primary metagenome ERZ501474 (study PRJEB25962, sample SAMEA2042572) | human gut metagenome | biome: human gut; feature: human-associated habitat; material: faeces... | reverse complement strand
GGGGAGCCGCTTCCGGCGCCCGCTCCCGAAAACTTGACTGCTCAAGAGGGGGACGGACAGGTCGCTCTGCGCTGGACGGAACCCGTAAGCGACGGTTTGTTGGAGTACGATGTCCGCTGGAATCCGGGCGGAGGGCAGAGGACGATGCACGTCGGGTTCAACTATCTGGTCGTCGACGGACTGGCCAACGGAACCGAATACGCTTTTTCCGTGACCGCCGTGTATGCCGACGGCCGGCGCTCGGATTCCGTCTCGGTCAAGGCCGTTCCGCATGTCGGACCTTGGCCCGAGGAGGGTGTGAACGGGACCTATATCAACAACGGGATCGTTCAGCTCGGCGTCGATATGGATCGCGGCGGAGCCGTTTTCCATTTTTCCGAAGTGAATACGAAGCGCAATCTGCTCAATCATGCCGACGAGGGCCGGTTTATCCAACAGTCTTATTACGGGGAGGCCGACGGCAGCGATTGGAACGGCCAGAGTTGGGTATGGAATCCGATTCAGGGCGGGGGATGTCGCGGAGAGAAAGCCCGGGTTATTTCTCAGGAGATTACCGAGAACAGTATTCGCGTCGTCTCGACGCCCGTTCATTGGGCGACCGGCGAGGCCGTGACGGACTGCGAGATGGAAGAGCGCATCACGCTCGACGGCCGGATCGCCCGCATTCATTATACGTTCCGCAACACCGGGCCCGGGGCGACCGATCATCCGGCTACCAGTCAGGAGATGCCGGCCGTTTTCGTCGATTATGCCCTGAAGAATCTGGTCTACTACGACGGTTCCTCGCCCTGGACCGGAGGTCCGCTGCGCAGGGACGTGCCGGGCTGGCCGAACGAGGAGCGGACGCGGACCGAACATTGGGCCGCTTATGTCGACGACAGCGACTGGGGCATAGGCGTGTATACGCCGGGCACGCCGCTCTCGACGACTTATCGTTTCGACGGGCCTTCCGGGCCGACCGGAGGCGGATGTTCCTATTTCGCCCCGATCCGTAACTTCGCCGTCGCGAAGGGGCTGGTGCTTGAGTACGACGTTTATCTGTATATAGGGACGGTAGAGGAGATTCGCAGCGCGTTCGATGCGATACGGACCGACGGCTGGGAAATCGACGACAGCGGTTTTCCTGAAGGTTATCTCTACGTGAAGGAGAGCAGCGGAGTCGCGGTCGAGGAGCTCGAATCGTCGCCGTCGGAGGGCTACACCTACCGCTGGACCGCGACAAGCGGCGAGGCGTCGGTGACTACGCAGCGCATAGCTGCCGCTATACCCGGTCCGGTGCTGACCTTCATGTACAAGAGCGATCGGGACGTGCCTCTTTCGGTCGTTCTCGACGAAGATTCGCAGACTCCGGTCCGGATCGAGCCGCTGACCGCTTCTTCCGACTGGCGCCTCTACGAATTCGATATGGGGCAGGCGGTCGAGCAGTGCGGATGGGGCAGTATCGGCTCGCGCATGCAGCTGTTGCTGGGCGGAGGTGCCGGTGCCGTGTTGGAGATAAAGCAGTTGCATATGCGGGAGCGAAACGCCCATGAAAACGAGCTGGCTTCGGCTCTGTTCATCGAGCTGCAGGAGCCCCGGTCCGATCTCGAACGGTTCGAGGATTTGACGGATTATTTCAGTTACGAAACCGGGTTCGCCTATCTGTTGCAGGCTGAAAAGGGCGGCGTCGATCCGTATATTCATACGGCGGTCAGGAGTCGGGCGATCGCTTCGGACGAAAACTATCTTTCTTTTGAATACAAATGCGAAAAAGGCGGTACCGTAGAGCTTTTTCTCAAGATAATTGCCGGAGGATCGATCCCGGGGCTTTCGTTCCCTGCGGCTTCCGATTGGACTCCTATTACGTTCGATCTGAGCGAGGGAAAGGCGTCCGTGCTGGAAAAGTTTCCCGATGCGTGTAGCGCTGGAGGCCGGATGCGGTTCGACATCGATGGAACGGACGGGGCCCCGCTGTACATTCGGGCTATCCGTATTCATAGATAGTCCGTTCTTTCGGCGATTTGCGACCGAATGGCTCGGGAGGCTGAACTTCGGGTGGGGTAGGCAGATGCCTTCGGACGAGATCGAGACGGGTTTCCGGCCGTAGCGAAAGTCCGTCTCGATGTACGGAGACAGCCCGGTCGTATCGTGCATGGTTTCCCGGAACGGGTCGAACGGTCGCAACATGCTTGGCGACAGTCGTGTCCGGATCGTTACGGGGCTATGCTGTGCCGGATACATAAGAACCGGCCTTTCCTTATTCGTGCCGGACTAAGGCGGAGCGGCGCGAATCCTCTTCCGGCAGGAGAATGTGCCGGCATAGGATAACAATCGGAATGCCGGACCTTGGCTATATGTAGGCTTTAGGAGGCATGCCTTCGCGGGCATTGTCCGGGCAGTGTTCCGGTCCGCCGGTACGATGCAGGGAAAGCGCGGGCGCGTGACGGTATCCGTTGCAGCATAATTACGCCTTTTCTGCAGGGAAAGCTTCGGAGGGATGCTTATTCTGCAAGGCGGATAGGATCGGAAGGCTTCGGCAGACTCGGCCGCACGGCTTTGGGAGCGGCCGTAGACTGTTGCCGTTTAGCGGCCGAGCAGTTTTTCCTGCCATTGCTCCTCGCGGAAGCCTACCAGTACGAAGTCGGGGCCGACGAGCAACGGTCGCTTGACGAGCTTCCCTTCCGTCGCAAGCAGAGCGATCAGCTCCCCGTCCGACGCTTTGGCGACTTTTTCTTTCAGATTCAGTTCCTTGTAGCGCTGTCCGCTCGTGTTGAAGAATTTCTTCACCTGCAGACCGCTGCGCGGAATCCATGCCTTTAATTCTTCCACCGTAGGATTTTCTTCTACGATTAAGCGGTTGGTAAACTCAATGTTATTTTCTGTTAACCATTTCTTGGCTTTTTGGCATGTGCTGCATGCCGGGTACTGCAAAAATAATGTTGCCATATTCATTTATAATTTAATTCATACTGTTTAATGCCTAATACCTAATACTTAATACCTAATACTTGATACTTGAACTTCACTTCAATATCTGTAAATCCTGAAACATAATCCGGTAAGCGGCTGCTTTCTTGTCCAATGCTAATGGATACGCCCTTGATGATGAGGGCATGCGGTATAGCCGCATGGCACGTCCTTCGAAAACAAATTCGGAGTAATCGCCCACTTTGGGCTCTTCTATGTCGAATTGCTGTCGAAGAGTGTCCGTTGCTTTTTGGCCTGTGGTGACGATTGCTTTGCATTCGAGAAGTTGCCGCAGTAATGTTGCAACATCGGTAGCTTCCACTACTTCAAGAAACTTGTCCGATGCATTATCCTGCAACCGGCGAATGGATGAAGCCGTATCGAATAGGGCAATCCCCTTTTCGTTCAAAAAGTCTATGATTTGCTCGCGGCAGAACGATTTTAGTGTCGAATTTAGAAAGTGATTCTTATCATTAAAGAATAAAATTCCATATATACGCCACATGTCGTTATTTAGGTTCGGGTAGTAAAACTCCATAGACCAACGTTTTTTCTGTGGCGGAAAACTTCCCAGCATCAGAAGCTTTGATTTCGCTGGGAGAAATGGTTCTAACGGATGTGTTTCGATTTCCATAATTCCTTTCATTTTAATTTCGTACAAAAATAGTGATAATGTTTATTTCCTTCAAAATCAATGAGAAAAAATGCTAGATTTAAAATAATTAGTTATTTTTGCGGTGTGATGAACAAACAATATTTTATTATATCATTGAAAAAAGAAGTTTTTGTGAGTTGCTTCTTAATAGGCCTGTTTTTTCTGGAGGGAGGAAATTGTTATGCTTCGGAGCAACAAGTGTTAAGAGGGACGATAGAAATTCCTTTTGATAATAATACCGTGAGAGGGCGTGTTATTGATATCTATGGTGAACCACTGATCGGTGCTACAATACGCGAAAAGGGGGGAGCCAATGGTACTGTGACCGATATTGATGGAAAATTCTTTTTGTCTGTGCCGGATAGTGCTGTCTTACAAGTTTCTTTTGTGGGTTACAAGACTGTAGAAGTCAATGTGGCAGGTCGGAATGTGCTTGAAATACGTCTTCAGGAAGATGCGGTGATGCTTGAACATGTCATCGTAACGGCCTTGGGACTTGAAAAGGATGAAGCTACATTGGCTTATTCTGTGCAAAAAATCAAGGGAGAGGAACTGAACCGTGTCAAAGAAGTAAATATGATTGCTGCTCTGGCGGGAAAAGCTGCCGGTGTGCAAATCAACAAAAACTCTTCCGGTATGGGCGGTTCCGCAAAAGTCAGTCTCCGGGGAATCCGTTCGGTATCCGGTGATAATCAACCGCTTTATGTAATAGATGGAGTGCCGATGTCGAACACCTCTTCCGAACAGGCTTATTCGGCTATTGGTGGTACGGCGAATGCAGGGAATCGTGATGGAGGAGACGGAATCTCTAATCTGAATCCGGAAGATGTAGAAAGCATCAGTATTCTGAAAGGTGCTCCTGCTGCGGCTTTATATGGTAGCATGGCTGCTAACGGAGTGATTCTTATTACGACTAAAAAAGGCAACTCTGTCGGACAAAGGAATATTAATTTCTCTACAGGACTCACTTTCGAGAAAGCATTCAGTATGCCTAAAATGCAGAATCGTTATGGTGTCAGTGATGTGGTAGACAGCTGGGGAGAGAAAGAGAATCTGATGGCTTATGATAATCTGAATGATTTTTTCCGTACCGGATTGACATCGATGACTTCCGTATCTATCAGTTATGGAAATGAAAACCTGCAAACTTATTTCTCCTATGCCAATACTACCGGAAAGGGGATTATCGACAAGAATAAACTGAAAAAGCATAATATAAACTTGCGTGAGACGGCTACCATGCTCGACAAACGTCTGAAACTGGACGGTAGTGTGAATGTGATGAAACAGACCGTCGAGAATAAGCCGGTATCGGGAGGTTTCTATATGAATCCGTTGGTAGGGCTCTATCGTTTTCCTCGTGGGGAGGATTTGTCTTATTATAAAGATCATTTTGAAACCTATGACGAAGAACGGAAACTGGGTGTGCAGAACTGGCATACGTTTACCGAAGACTTCGAACAGAATCCATACTGGATAACGAACCGCATACAAAGTAAAGAAACACGTACGCGCATTATCCTTTCTCTTTCAGCAAACTTTAAGGTAAATGATTGGCTGACGATTCAAGCCCGTGGAAACATGGATTATTGGGCGGACAAGTTACGCCAGAAATTCTATGCGTCTACTGCCACCGCCCTGTGTGGAGCGAACGGACGATATATCGAGATGGATTATCAGGAAACCCAGATGTATGGTGATGTCATGGCGATGGTGAAGAAAACCTGGGGGGATTTTACACTGGATGCGGCGATTGGTGGTAGTATAAATGATAAAGTCGTTAATTCTACCCGATATGATTCGAAAAATGCATCTTTGAAGTTTGCTAATGTGTTTAATATTGCCAATATCGTCATGAACAGTTCTGCCAGTATTGACCAGCGAATAGATCAACGCCGTCAGTTGCAATCTATATTCGGTACGGCACAGATCGGTTATAAGGAAAAATTGTTTCTTGATTTGACGGCCCGTAATGACTGGGCGTCAACCTTGTCTTATACCAGCCATGAAAAATCCGGATTCGCTTATCCTTCTGTAGGGCTTTCCATGCTACTTGATAAATGGGTGAAGTTACCCGAATGGGTTTCTTTCGCTAAATTGCGTGGCGCTTATAGTAAAGTAGGGAATGATATTCCTCCATTTATCACTAATTCCTTTTCGCATATCAATGCCGGTGGCGAGATACAGGCGAATGATGCCGCACCTTTTAAGGATATGGAGCCGGAAATGACTCATGCCATCGAATTTGGAACTGAATGGCGATTCTTTCAACACCGTTTAGGGGTCAATCTGACTTATTATCGTACCAATACTTATAATCAATTCTTCAAACTTCCCGCACTTGCAGGTGATAAGTATGCTTACCGATATGTAAATGCCGGAAATATCCAGAATCGGGGATGGGAATTGACACTGAATGGAACTCCCGTATTAACTCCTGATTTCAACTGGAAAACTTCTGTAAACTTCTCTACCAATAAGAATAAGATAGTGAAGTTGCACGAAGATCTGAAAGAAATGATTTACGGGCCTACCAGTTTTTCTTCCAGCTATGCCATGAAACTTATTAAAGGCGGTTCTATCGGTGATATATATGGTAAGGCTTTTGTGCGCGATGATGCAGGCAATATCGTTTACGAAACAGAGGGTGATAATAAAGGACTTCCATTGGTGGAGGGCGATGGGAATACGGTGAAAGTAGGAAATGCCAACCCTGTCTTTATGATGGGATGGGACCATACATTCTCTTACAAAGGCTTCACCTTTTATTTTCTGCTTGATTGGCGCTACGGAGGTGAAGTCCTTTCGCAGACACAGGCGGAAATGGATCTTTATGGAGTATCTGAAATAACGGCCGATGCGCGTGACAGGGGATATGTAATGCTCGACGGTCAGCGTATAGACAATGTGAAAGGATTCTATAAAATAGTAGGCGGGCGTGCCGGGGTGACGGAATATTATATGTATGATGCTACGAATTTACGGTTGCGTGAAGTATCATTGAGCTATAATTTCTCCAAGAAGTGGATACAGAAAACGAAGGTACTGAAAGATGTTCAGCTTTCGTTTGTAGCTCGCAATCTATGTTTCTTGTATAAGAAAGCTCCTTTTGATCCGGATCTGGTACTTTCTACCGGAAATGATAATCAAGGCATTGAAGTGTTCGGAATGCCTACGACCCGTAGTCTGGGCTTTACTCTGAAATGTGAATTTTAAAGTCAGGAGAGAGGAATGAAGAGAAAATATGTATATCTATATTTGTTGGGGTTATTGCTGTTCTCTGTAGCTTGTACCGGTAATTTCCGTGATTACAATACCGATTTGTCCGGTATCACGGATGATGACTTGATTATTGATGACAATGGCTATGGAATCCGTTTGGGAATTATTCAGCAAGGTATTTATTTTAATTACGACTACGGAAAAGGAAAGAACTGGCCTTTCCAGCTGATACAGAATCTGAACGCGGACATGTTCAGTGGGTATATGCATGACGGCAAACCTCTGAACGGGGGCTCGCATAATTCCGATTATAATATGCAGGACGGTTGGAATAGCGCTATGTGGACACATATGTATTCTTATATTTTCCCACAGATATATCAGTCGGAGAATGCTACCCGAAATACACATCCTGCTCTGTTCGGGATAACGAAAATATTAAAGGTGGAAGCGATGCATCGTGTGACGGATTATTATGGTCCTATCATTTATAAGAATTTTGCTAATGCCGAAAAACATTACCGTCCGGATAAACAAGAAGATGTCTATTATGAGTTTTTCAATGAACTCGATTCTGCCGTAGTTGCCCTCACCGGGTATATAGAGGAGAAACCGGAATCCAATGGATTTGCACGTTTTGATATTTTGTTGGATGGGAAATACGCTTCCTGGGTGAAGTTTGCCAATTCGTTGCGTTTGCGTCTGGCAATGCGTATTGCCTCTGTTGCTCCCGATAAGGCTTGTGCTGAAATACAGAAAATAAAAGAAAACGATTATGGCTTCTTTGAAGCGGAAACAGGCGGAGCAATCGTTTCTACCAAATCCGGATATACCAATCCATTGGGAGAACTTAACCGTGTGTGGAATGAAACTTACATGAGTGCTAACATGGAATCAATCTTGGTCGGATATGATGATCCTCGTCTTGGAGCTTATTTCGAACACTGTACGGATGAAGCTTTGAAAGGACAATATCGTGGAATTCGTCAAGGGACATGTTTTGCTCATAGTCATTATTCCGGATTGTCGAAGCTGTTTGTCCTGCAAAGCACCGATGCGCCTCTGATGACTGCCTCGGAAGTCTGGTTTCTGCGTGCCGAAGCCGCTTTGCGCGGGTGGACCGATGAAGATGAAGAAGCTTGTTACCGGAACGGTGTAACTACCTCTTTTCATCAATGGGGAATTTATGGGGTGGAGGATTACCTGAAAAGTGAGTTGACAGCTTCCGACTTTATAGACACTTATGATGAAGAAAATAATATAGAAGCGCGTTGTAAAGTCACTCCCAAATGGAATCCGCAGGATGATAAGGAGACAAAAATGGAGAAGATTATTACGCAGAAGTGGATTGCCATGTTCCCGGAAGGTTGCGAAGCCTGGACCGAACAAAGACGAACGGGATATCCCCGTTTATTTCCCGTTCGATTCAACCATAGCAGAAACGGATGTATTGACACGGAGATCATGGTGCGCCGTCTTAATTTCCCAGGTACCTTGCAGACGGAAGCCCCGGAGCAATATTCTGCTCTTATGGAGGCTTTAGGCGGAGATGACCATGGAGGTACAAGACTCTGGTGGGATACGGGAAATAATAACCTGGAATAAAAAAAGACAGAAGTAATGTGTTTATATGTGTAGCTTTAACTATTTTTGCATCTTCATTTAAACACATTTACTTATGAAACAGATTATCTCTGCTCTTTTCCTCTGTATGTTGCTCTCTGGCGTACCGGGATTGCAGGCGCAAAACATTCAGCTACATTATGATTTCGGACGTTCTTTGTATGATAAAGATTTGCAAGGTCGCCCGCTGTTCACCTCCACTGTGGAGAAGTTTCATCCTGATACTTGGGGAAGCACTTATTTCTTTGTTGATATGGATTACACTTCCGAGGGTGTCGCTTCCGCTTATTGGGAAATAGCCCGTGAACTAAAATTCTGGAAAGGTCCTTTCTCTGCACATCTTGAATATAACGGTGGATTATCGAAAGGCATGTCTTATAAAAATGCTTATCTGGCAGGAGCTACCTACACTTTTAATAATGCTTCCTTTTCCAAAGGCTTTACGCTGACTGCTATGTATAAGTATATTCAGAAACACCAATCGCCCAACAACTTCCAGCTGACAGGTACGTGGTACGTGAATTTCTGCCGCAATCTGCTCACTTTCTCCGGCTTTGCCGACTGGTGGCGTGAAGAAACCAACTATGGAAAGACTATCTTTCTCTCCGAACCACAATTCTGGGTGAACCTGAACAAAATCAAAGGAGTAAATAAAAATTTTAATCTTAGTGTTGGCTCCGAAGTCGAATTGAGTAATAACTTCGGCGGTCGTGATGGCTTTTATGTTATCCCGACACTCGCTCTGAAATGGACGCTGAACTAAAAACGGATTATAAGAAATAGAATTAAAAAAAGTCGGACTAAAAGAAGCCGGACTTCAGAATAATCTCTGTTTATCCCTCTGCGGAACTTAAAAAAATATATAGAACACCCTGTTAAATGAAAACTGATTTAATCTACGGCGTAGAAGACCGTCCCCCTTTTAAAGACGCCTTGTTTGCGGCTTTACAACATCTTTTGGCTATTTTCGTAGCGATCATTACACCTCCGCTTATCATCGCAAGTGCCTTGAAACTTGATGTAGAAAAGACAAGCTTTCTGGTTTCCATGTCTCTTTTTGCTTCGGGAGTATCTACCTTTATACAATGCCGCCGCTTTGGTGTGATAGGAGCAAGACTGCTCTGCATCCAGGGAACCAGTTTTTCTTTTATCGGCCCTATCATTGCCACAGGAATGGTAGGCGGATTACCGTTAATTTTCGGTTCCTGTATGGCTGCTGCGCCTATCGAAATGATTGTCAGCCGCACATTCAAATATCTGCGTAATATCATCACTCCGCTAGTTTCCGGTATTGTCGTGCTGCTTATCGGATTGAGTCTGATAAAGGTAGGTATCGTATCTTGCGGAGGCGGATATGCAGCTATGGATAATGGTACGTTTGCTACGTGGGAAAACCTGTCTATTGCAGCACTGGTACTTCTTAGCGTCTTGTTTTTCAACCGTTGCGGGAACAAATACCTGCGTATGAGTTCCATTGTACTCGGACTTTGCCTTGGCTATGGTTTGGCATTTGCTCTGGGAAAAGTGGATATGAGTGCGTTGAATGTGGAAATGCTGATGAGTTTTAATATTCCCCAGCCTTTTAAATATGGTGTTGATTTCAATGTGTCTTCTTTTATAGCCATTGGTCTGGTTTACTTGATAACTGCCATTGAAGCAACAGGTGATGTAACTGCCAACTCTATGATTTCCGGACTTCCCATTGAAGGAGATTCCTATTTGAAACGGGTTTCCGGTGGAGTAATGGCAGATGGATTCAACTCCTTTCTCGCCGGTGTATTCAACTCTTTTCCAAACTCCATCTTTGCACAAAACAACGGTATTATCCAACTGACCGGAGTAGCCAGCCGTTATGTTGGTTATTATATCGCAGCAATGCTCGTCCTTTTGGGTTTATTTCCCATCGTAGGTGCCGTATTTTCCTTAATGCCCGATCCTGTACTGGGCGGTGCAACCTTACTAATGTTCGGCACAGTAGCAGCGGCGGGAATCCGTATTGTCTCCTCACAAGAAATAGGCCGTAAAGAAACTTTGGTATTAGCAGTCAGCCTCTCCTTAGGCTTAGGGGTAGAACTAATGCCGGACGTATTACAACAAGCCCCGGAAGCAATTCGAAGTATCTTCTCTTCAGGGATTACCACCGGAGGCCTAACTGCAATTATTGCAAATATAGTAATACGGGTAAAAGAGTAGGAAACAAGTAGTAGAAACAAGTATTAAGTAATAAATATTAAGTAATAAGTATTACCGAAGCCGCTGGTTTATACTTGATAGGCGTTGATTAATACTTGTTAGTTGATGCTTGTCGATTAATACTTAATACCTAATCCTTAATACTTAAATTACTCATTTTATCTGTTGTGCGGAAGGGGAAATCAGGATACTCGTAAAGACTGAAACGAGGTTCGGTTTCTCCTTTCGTATAATTCCAGATAGAAGCATAGTCTTCCGGATCTTCTCCCATCTTGGCTAACTGGCGCAGGTAAGCAGCTAGCGATTTATTCTCTACAATATAAATCTGCCCCATCTGATCGATAATCGGGCTATGATGACGAGTGCCGTCATGTTCGAAGCGTAGAATTCGTTTTCCTTCTTCAGTTAGTCCCACTAACTGGAAAGTCATGCTTTTACCGATAGCTGGTAAATTCAATACGCTGCGATCAGTGGCAAGGAAAGGTAAATGATGCTTTCTCATGAAGCGTCTTAATTGCTTGGCAACATCCTCTTTAGGCTCCTCTTCTGTTCCTACTTTCGTCTCTAATATCTTATATAACTCCTCCGCCTGTTCCGGTGTCATACGGCCATAAATCTTTTCCTCCTGTTGCTCCTGCATTGAACGACTGTTGGGTGCAAATACTGCATAATTCTCATTGAATCCCTTTACCGAGAAAGTGTAATAACATACCACCCCCAACGAATTGAGCACCTGACGAAGCCGGGTCGTATGCCCTCTACGTGAAGCAGCCACCGTATATACCAACTGATTCGTAATAATCCATCCCGCAGAAAGAATCTTCCGGATCGCTTCTTTAGCTTCAGGAGTAACCTCCAGTGGTGTCTGGAAATGAGTCTGTATAATAAACTGTTTCACACCGATAGCCGATGCCTTCTCCTTGAATTCCCGCAGAATATCAACCAGTCCGTCATTGATACGCATTGGCAAATAAGCCAACAGACGTGACCCCAACCGTACCCGTTGCAATTCCGCATATTTCTCTCCGTCCTTGCGCTCAAGATTCGCCCTTTGTTTGCGCGCCGCCATCCGATACACCGCATCCAGAATATTCTGAAGCGTTTTATTCTGACTCATCAGCGCATCTCCTCCTGTAATAAGAATATCCCGCAATTGCGTATCCTCTTCAAAATAAGTCATTAACCGACGCAACTTACGATCCCATGATTCCTTCGGGCGTAAAGACTCAAATTCGAAATTCAACCGCTCGCTCTGAAAATCATACATACGCTGACAGGAAGCACAAAGTCCTCCGCAAGCCCGTCCCATAGTGTCAGGAATGAGAATAGCCACCTCCGGATACCGCCGATGAATGTTATGCCCGTCCGGCAAAAGCCATCCCGCAGCATTAGGCTTCCCGGCTTCTACAATATCCTCTTTCTCCCACGCGCGAATATTTCCATACGTCTCCACCAAACGTGGAGAATACAGAATATAACTCCGAATAGCCTCGTCATTATACCCATATCCGGTTACATTAAGCAACGATAAATAATAAGGAGTTGCAAAGAACGGCATACCCTTCTTCCGGGCACGATAAAGCAAATACATAGTCTCTGACGAAAGTGAATTTCCCAGGAATCGATTCAACTCGCCCGGACTTTTTATAGCCATTGCCAAATGAAAACGGAAATCGTTCCACCACTCACTTACCAACCTGTATTTTTCTTCATAACTCATTCCCTCCTCAAAGTGAAAACGCACCGAAGGTTTCGACTTCCTGTTCTCAATCTTCTGAATCAGCAAGTGCAACATCCGCTCCTTATTCTCATCCCGCACTTCACGTACCTCTTCGTCCAATCCCGTTTCCCACCGGTCATTCCGACTTTTGATACGTTGCGGCGATGGTAAAGGTACAACCTCTTCCTTCACCCGTTTAAACATCTGAAAAATTTCAATAAACAAATCCGTCGGTATCTCCATATTTTCCAACGTTCCCGTCAGAAACTCATAAAGCAACCGAATCGTCTGTACTGACATATCCTGTCCAGTAGACAGTTCATGGACATTCTGCCCATCATAATCGAGTAAGAGTCGAATTTGCTCCCTCGCCTCCTCCGCAGCCTCATTTTCTATCCTGCAAATTTCCAAAAAACGCAGCATCCCAGCCTTGAACTCTTCCACAGAAGAGCTCTTATCAGCTATCTCCACCACTTCCGGAATTTCTTGATTATAGATTTGTTTCAACTGTGAAAAAGTAAGCGCAAGCATTTTCTTTTGTTTCATAAGCAATCTCTCTATTTTTTAATTATTATAATATACTACCACACCGCATAGTCCCCCTCCGGCCTCGTCTGCACGGCGTCAAGCGAAGGTTTTATTACCGGCGTTAAGAAGGGCAGACTGTTTGAGCGAAGCGAGTTTCTACCCTTTAGACGGGAATGAAACCGGAGTAGCCGGGCAGGCGCAGCCTTGATTTTTTCTTTTGTATCAAGACAAAAGAAAAAAGTACATAAAGATAACAAAAAAAGCGGAGGTACAAAACCCCCGCTTTTTCTATCCTATTAATCTTTACGATTTTCTAACATTTAAAGCGACTTATTTTTTCGTTTCCGTGTCGTCATTCTTCCGTTTCGGCTCCTTCTTGGCAAGAAGAACAATATTATACACATAATCCGTCATCCACTGTTCAGAGTATCCCAAACGCTCTTTGTACTGGCGAACAGTCGCAGCCGTTTTATGCACATCATCAGCCTTCCACACTGTCTTGGTACAAACATCGTGTACCGTTTTCTGTGTCATACCATACAAAGCCTTCTTAAAGATCGACGGCATACGAAACTTCCACTGCATCAGATTTCCCATCAACATCATCAGATCATTGGAAAATCCCTGATACATGAACAAATAAGATTGAATATCATTTTGAGTGCGGCAGTTACGTTTCACGGAAGAGTCGATTTCCTTAAAGAAGTTCTCGTTCAACCCATAATCCTGCATCAGCATTTTGCGCGCAGCAGATTTTTCGGCCAATCCCAGTTTACCGTTTTGAGTAGGAACTTTAAACAAACGTTTGAAGTTAGCTACGTCCGGCAAGAAGCGGATATTAGTGATACCGAGGTTTGTGGCGATAACTGACTGGAAATACACCCGTGTCAGTGATATGAAATCTTCTACATTGCCGACTTTCGTTTCATCGGATTTTTTCTTGAATAAACCAAATAAGCCCATTGTTATCTCTACAATTTTATTATTTACAATTTACTATTTGAGCGTGTGGAAGGTATATAACATAACTACCATCTGTCAATTTGCGTGCAAAGGTACAAAAACAGTTGGTTTTCACCAACATTCCAAGTCCTTTTCGATGTCCGGCATTGTCTCTTTCTTAAAAACAGGGCTTTGGATGCCAGCTTTCTTTTGCGCGCGGTAATCATTTAGCAGACGGATAGCATATTTTCCGAGGAAAAGGATAGCGATCAGATTACAGATAGCCATTAACGCCATCGTGACATCTGCCAGGCTCCATACCATATCCAATGTGGCAAGTGAACCGAAGAGTACCATACCACCCACCAATATCCTGTAACCATGAAGTACCCATTTCCGGTGAGTGATAAAACGGATATTAGCCTCACCATAATAATAATTCCCCAGAATACTGCTGAAAGCAAAAAAGAAAAGAGCTACGGCAACGAAGATACTGCCCGAAGAACCTATTTCGTTTGTCAACGCCTGTTGAGTCAGCTGCACTCCATTAGCCGAACCATCCAGAGGAGCCCCACTAAAGAGGATGATAAAAGCCGTACAGGTACATATCAATAATGTATCTGTAAATACCGCCAAAGTCTGTATCAACCCTTGTTTTACGGGATGGCTGACATGAGCCGTGGCAGCCGCATTCGGGGCCGAACCCATACCGGCCTCATTGCTGAAAAGTCCTCTCTTGATGCCCTGCATTAATGCCATACCAACTCCTCCTGCCAATGCCTGCTCCCAACCGAAAGCATGGCTGACAATCAGTGCGATAACACCCGGTAAATGAGTGATATTGAGTGCAACAATAACCAGTGCCAGCCCTACATATCCCAAAGCCATAACAGGCACGATAATACTACTGACGCGGGCAATGCGTTGAATACCTCCAAAGATGATAAGCAATGTCAGCAAAGTCAGCACACCTCCCAATATAATATGATTGAACCCAAAAGCATGCTCTGCCGCAGCACAGATCGTATTACTCTGTACAGAATTGAAAGCAAACCCGAAAGTAATGCTTATTAATACGGCAAAAAGCATTCCCATCCACGGTTGTTTCAACCCTTTCTTCATATAATAAGCAGGTCCTCCGATGAACGAATCCTTTCCGCGTATTTTGTATAATTGTCCCAAAGTAGACTCTATGAAAGCACTCGAAGCCCCTAACAGTGCGATGACCCACATCCAGAAAATAGCCCCGGGACCTCCGATGGCAATGGCAGTAGCCACTCCCGCAAGATTCCCCGTACCCACACGGCTGGCGATAGAAATAGCGAATGCCTGAAAAGAAGATACATGTTTCTCTCCCTGTTTTCCTTTGCCGGCGGATTCGCTTAACAGCACGATCATTTCCCGGATCATGCGAAATTGTACAAAGCGTGTCCGTATGCTGAACCAGACAGCACATCCTAATAACATAATAATTAGAATATACGTCCAAAGTATGTCATTAATCTCGTTGATAAAAGTCATAGTTAAGTATTAAGTATAAAGCATTGTTTGTGGTTATTCGTCTTTTATTCGGAAGTAAAATTTATGATTTTCGAATACAGGTTCCACAATATCATAACGAACAAATTTGGCGAGCAGATGTTCAGCGGCACGTCGTGAAAGTCCGGTTTGTCGACAGTAACGGTTGAGTGAGAGTAAAGTTCCGTGCTCCAGTTGATCGAGCAGGAGCTGTTCACGTTCGGTGTAGCGGATGAGTTCTCCACGGGGGCTATCGCTCTGTTGCCATACACGGAGATGTATGGGAGTTGCCAGAATATTTTCGTCCTTGATGCGGAGATAGGCTAGGGGCTTTCCGGTTTCGTCCTTGGCGTAAACCGGTTTATGTGGAGTTTCTTCGATGGTTGCCACTAACACTTGTCGTCCTTCCACTATGTATGTTTGCAGAGAATATTCCACTTCCGGCACGCAATAAAGTTGTGCGGCGGCTTCAATCATATATTTTTCTTCTTCGGAGCGTACTCCTGCGATTTTACCATTGTCTTTAACGCCAATAAGTAATCGTCCTCCGTTCGTGTTGGCAAAAGCCGAAAGTGTTTTGGCTATTTTGCGTGCGTCGGAAATTTCGAATTTAAAGTCCTGTTGCTGGTGCTCTCCTTCAGCAATCAGTGCATGTATATAATCGGTATCTGTAAGCAGTTTCATGGCTACAAAGGTAGGTAAA
>ENA-OPCE01001299-OPCE01001299.1-human-gut-metagenome-genome-assembly--contig:-NODE-1299-length-16084-cov-3.350677_pt1 | contig 16084 bp, 7 predicted proteins | sample MGYA00241247_ERZ501474 | MGnify/ENA primary metagenome ERZ501474 (study PRJEB25962, sample SAMEA2042572) | human gut metagenome | biome: human gut; feature: human-associated habitat; material: faeces... | reverse complement strand
TCCTGTGTTGAATGACGGCTACAAAGACGGTGCTCCGGAGTTGGCAGGCAATCATCTTCCTGCAGGAGGACTTCGCGGAGGCAAGTACAGTCTGTTTGATGGCGGTACGCATATTCCTTTGTTTGTTTATTGGAAAGGAAAGATCCAGCCGGTCGTGTCCGATGCACTGGTTTGCCAAGTAGATATTCTTGCTTCTCTGGGTTCGATGATACATGCCGATTTGCCGGGAGGTCTGGATAGTCGGAACTATCTGGATGCTTTCTTCGGAAAAGAGCAGACTGCCCGCAAAGATGTAGTGTTGGAAGCGCAAGGACGTATGGCTTATCGTTCGGGCGACTGGATTATGATGCCTCCTTATAAAGGTTCCGAACGAAATCTGACCGGAAATGAATTGGGTAATCTGGGTGAATACGGATTATTCAATGTAAAAGCCGACCGGACTCAACAACAGAATATGGCGGCACAACAGCCCGAACTTCTGGACTCCCTGAAGCAAAATTTCTTTGCTGAAGTGGACGGTTATTATCGCAGTGAAGTAGAAGAAGAACCATTAAAATAAGGTCAAATGTTTATTCTGAACATAAATCCCGTTGATAAAACAATCGTTCTATTCTACTGGAGTTTATTTCTCTACCTTTGTTCTGTTCGATGTCGGACAATTAACCTTGAAGTATGTATATGAAAATGAAAGCTTTTTTAATGTTTGTATTGCTGTTCTTATGTTCGATGGGAACAAAGGCGCAGGATTTGGGGGCGAACTATAATGAAAATATAGATTACCCGATTACGGAAATAGAGATGTTGAAACAGTCGAAAGTGACTTGGGTGAGAGGATTTGTCAATATCCCCAATCTGTTTCTTCAAAATGAAAACGGGAAGATTGTAGGCGTGAAAGAAAATGCCATCAGGACACATATTCCTACACTGAAATTTATTCAGGCCAAGAAAGCCTTGGGCGACCGTGTGAAATTTATATTGAGCCTGAAAATACCTTTTGAATTATATACCGACACGGTTCCCAAAGTAGGAACTAAGGAGATGGAGTACATATTTCAGGCAACGGAAGTATTACTGAAAACCTATGATATGGCGAAGAATATTGAAATACTTGTCATGGGTAACGAACCGGAATGGGAGAATGCATTGGATACCGATCTCTGTCATGCGGACGGTGAGGATTATCGGGCATTTCTGAATGAGTTTGCCAATCGGCTGACTACTTGGAAACAGGCTAATGGCTGGACATTTGATATTTATGCCGGAGCATTGAACCGTGTTTCCGAGTTGCCGAAGAGCGAAACGGTACCTGCGGTAGTCTCTGTGGTTAATAACAATCCTAATGTTGTAGGTCTCGACTTACACGTTCACGCATTGAAAATCAACCAGGCGGAAGATGATTTCCGTATTATCCGCGATAAATATGGTGTAACAAAGAAACTGATTTGCACGGAATTCTCTATGGTACGTGCTTTAAATCCTCATGTAGCCGACGCACTGGGAGAATGGGGAACCAAGCATGGTTATACGGCCGGGATGAAAATTTACGAATACCTTAATCTGATAGCCGAAAAAGCTAACGCCGGTACACCGGTCAGTGCAACCGAGTTCAAGAGCCTTTTTGAGAGTTATTCCTGGTATCCGAAGAACTGGTATAAAACTTTTTATGAGGTGTTCAAGAAATATGATACGTATGCCATTACCGGACGTTTTAGTGTGGTTCCCGGTGGAGCGAGAGCTGTTTACGATGCGAAGACTGAAATGTGGGAACTTGGAGGAATTTATTTTTCCCGTTATTTAGGACTGGATGCAGACGGATTCTACAATCCCAATCCATTGCTGTATCCCGATTTCATCGCTGCCCGGGATGGATTGGCAGTTTCCAGCCTTGTCGGAGGGCAACGGGAATTGTTCATTCGTTGGGGGAATGGAGCCGATAAAACAGGTATATTGTCAGTAACAGATGAAGAGGGAACAGAGGTGGTGCGTCGATCGCTTGATTCGGAGAATGACTATACATTGGTTGAAAATCTTGTTCCCGGAACTGCCTACCATGTAGCATTGCTGAAATCGGATGATGCCGTGTTGTGGAAGGATGATGTTAAGACCAAGTCTGTAACAGGAAAGTTTCCTTTGTTGAAATATCAACAAGTGGATGAATATATGTTAGTACAACTATTAAATTTGCCGGCTGATGTCTCATCTTATAAAGTAAAGCTGGATGGACAGGAAATCAATATAGTGAATAAGAACCTGAACGGACAAATACTTACCGCCGAAGTGACTTATAAGGATGGATCGGTAGAAATATTGTCGACAACTGTTAGAAAGTAATTATCTTAAATTTATTCGCTTATGAAAGTAATATATGTAGTGTTGGTATGTTTGTTGGCTTTCACCTCTTGTGCGGAGACGGAATATGCCGAAAACGGGGTTGATAAGAAGAATATAACAGGATATACCGAAGTTGGGTTTTATAGTTTGGATGGAATTTGTACTTTTACAGAGCAGGAACAACTTCAGGCTGCAATTAATCCTAAACGGTTGACTTATCGCCTGCAAAATTCGGATCAAAGCAAATACATTCATGTGAAGTTTGACGGGAAGCCCACGGCTGTCGGTCAAAAGATAAAGGCTGAATTCTCATTTCAAGGAGTTTCTTTCCTCAAAGAAGGGATGGAGATGGAAGTAGTTCGTATAGACGGAGATAAAGTTTGGTTGTCAGGAGATAACGTCGGTATAGTAATCCCTGTTTTTAATAATTAAAAGAAAGATATTATGAAAAGATACATTCCTATTGTAGCGTCATTAATGGTGTTTTCGTTGATATCATGTGGTGAAGTCATGGATCTGACACAGTCGGAAAAGGCTGAAGTTACCTATTCCAATATTACCTTGTCGCTTTATCAGACAGGCAAATATGATTTATATCTGGATGAGCCGGAATACCAATATAACATTATGGTGGAGAAAAGCCATTGCGAAAAAGAAGCAAAGGCGAAATTGGCTGTTGTCGATGCCAAAGAGTTTGGTGAAGAATATCACCTCTTACCTGTGGAATATTATGATCTGGATGGAAATAATTTTAATTTTAAGGGGGACGATGTCCTGCGTATGGTAAATTTGCGCTTCCATGATTTAGGTACGCTTGACGGATCAAAGAAATACGTTCTCGGTTTGAAACTGGTTTCCGACGATCTTGCAGTCAATCAAGAGAAAAGTACAATGACTTTCTTCCTGCAACAGAAACAGGGAGAAATCGACAACCCTTATACCGTGGCGACAACGAACGACTTGATAACTCTCGGAGAGAAACTCAAAGATGGTAAGACGATCTATGCCAAGATAGAGAATGATATTGATTTGCAAGGTGTAGACTGGCAACCGATAGAGACCTCGGTTTCCAAACAACTTGTATTGGATGGAGGCGGACATACGATTCGTAATCTGAAAGTAAATACTTCCTCTTCTGTTAATCAGGGATTCTTTGGATTGTTGGTTGGTAAGTGTTCCAATATAAACTTTGAAAATGCGCAGATTACAGCCAATACAAAGATGGCAGGCATCCTTGCCGGACAGGTGGGAGCTGCTACTTCTCCGGGTATCGTGGAGAATGTTCGGGTATCCGGTACGATTTCTTTAACTTCGGGAACGGGAGCGGCTGCCTGGGATAACGGTCAGGCTGGTGGTATCTGTGCAAGACTTCATGGTGCAGATAGTAAAATTCATCAGTGTACATCGGCAACGGATATTACTGCCGTATGGTGCGCCGGCGGTATTTGTGGGGAAACGAGAGGCGGAGCAACGATCTCTCAATGCTCTTCCACTGGGGATATTGTGACTGAATCATGTGTAGGAGGCATCGTTGGACGTATGTTATATTCTATCGTTACGCAGTGTTATTCTTCAGGTCTTGCACAAGCTTTCCCGATGAAAGTGGCGAATCCTGCGGGTGGTATTGCCGGATTTGTAGATCCTAGTCCGACAGCTGTGATCTCTTATTGTTATTCCGATTGCGAGATTTCCGCTCAAAATCAGGTAGGCGGTATTATGGGATTTGCTAACAAGGCGACAGGAATCACCGTAACACATTGTGTGGCTTGGAACCAGAAATTATTCTCTAACGGTGCACCTAAGTCGGGAAGAATTTGCGGACGCTTTAACAAGAATGAGGCTAATAATTGCTATGCGAATCCGAATATGGAATGTCGTTTTTCTGCCAATACGCCCGCTATCGTAGATGAACAAATACCCAACTACGCAGCACAAAACTTTGGTGCCGACCGTTACAATGGTCTTTCTACGATGAGCACCCCGATAGATGCTGCCAAGGCTCTTTCTTGGGATGAATCAATATGGAATCTCACAGGGGATAAACCCGGTTTGGTTTGGATGATAGATTGAAATTTTGTAGATGAGATAAAGATCAGATATAGAATAAAATAGGTATGAAAAAACATAAAATGACAAAAAGGCTTATTCTCGCATTAGGAATCATTTGTTTGTCTGTCACCGGGGTGCGGGCTGATTCAGTTAATGAGAAGGAGATCACTTATGCCGATCCTACAATTTATGTGGAAAACGGCAAGTACTACCTCACAGGTACACGTAATCAGGAACCTCTTGGATTTGCCATTCTCGAATCGACCGATTTGGAGCATTGGACAGTGCCTGATGGCAGTTCCCTGCAACTGATTCTGCGGAAAGGAGATCGAACGTATGGTGAAAAAGGCTTCTGGGCACCTCAATACTTTAAGGATAAAAGAACTTATTATTTCACTTATACCGCTAATGAGCAAACAGTAATTGCTTCCTCAAAATCGGTATTCGGACCTTTTCGTCAGAAGGAAGTCAAGCCGATAGACGCTTCTGCTAAGAATATAGACTCTTTCCTATTTAAGGATGATGATGGGAAATACTACCTATATCATGTCCGCTTTAATAAAGGAAATTACCTTTGGGTAGCCGAGTTTGACATAAAGAAAGGAAGTATCAAACCGGAAACATTGAAACAATGTATGGACTGTACGGAGCCTTGGGAAAAGACTCCGAACTATAAGTCTGCACCGGTGATGGAAGGACCGACTGTTATGAAGTGGGACGGGGTATATTACCTCTTCTATTCTGCCAATCATTTTATGAATATCGACTATTCGGTAGGTTATGCCACTGCTTCTTCCCCTTTCGGTCCGTGGAAAAAGCATCCGAACAGTCCGATCATTCATCGCAGCCTCGTAGGAGAAAACGGATCAGGACATGGAGATGTATTTAAAGGTCTGGATGGAAAATATTACTATGTTTACCACGTTCATCGTTCAGATTCCACCGTGTCCCCTCGTAAAACACGTATTGTTCCGCTCATCCTGAAGAAAGGAAACGATGGCATATACAACATCACCGTAGACAAAGAGCACGTCATAAAGCCAATGTGGAAATGATTTGTTCAGAAATGTAGTAGAGAAATCTATTTTGCACATTTGTACGGGTTTTGAGGATAATCTTCCTTTTCATTTGAAGATTTTCCCGCTTAATTTGTGTCTTGAGATAAAGAATTTGTTAACAGTTAAAAATAATGTTTATGAAAAGAGACAGACTTTATTTTTCTTTCTTATGTCTTTGTTGCTTTTTGTTTTGTGCGCTGGACGTGCAGGCACAACAAGATTATTGGAAGGGACAAGTGAAGGATGCAGTATCTGGTGAACCGATGATTGGCGTTAGTGTTCGCGTGAAAGGTACGGGAAGCGGTACGATTACTGATTTTGACGGTAATTTTACTGTGAAGGCATCGAAAGGAGACATACTTGTCATTTCTTATGTGGGTTATAAAACTCTGGAACTGGATTTAAAGAATAAAACGACTTTAGGAGTAATCTCTTTAGGAGAAGATACGGAGACACTGGAAGAAGTAGTAGTGGTTGGATACGGTGTACAGAAAAAGGTATCCAGTGTCGGTTCCATTGCTACTGCAAAAGGAGATGATTTATTAAAGATAGGTAGCGTGAACTCCGTTTCCGAAGCCTTGCAAGGTCAGATGCCGGGTGTGGTTGCCATCAATTCCACTTCAAAGCCGGGAGCCGATAAAGCTTCTTTATTGATTCGTGGTAAGTCTACTTGGGGAGAAGTGGAGCCACTGGTATTAGTGGATGGGATCGAACGTGACTTCAACGATGTCGATGTGAACGAAATCGAATCTATTTCTGTACTGAAAGACGCTTCGGCAACTGCGGTTTACGGTGTGAAAGGTGCGAACGGCGTTATCTTGTTGACAACCAAACGCGGACTCGAACAGAAACCGGAAATCTCATTCACAGCTAACTTCGGTTTTAAACAACCTTCTGCTGCTCCTGAATGGTCTGACTATGTGACCTCTATGAAACAGTATAACAGAGCCCAGGCTAATGATGGTAACTGGGGAGCAATGGTTCCCGAATCTACCATTACCGCATGGGAAAATGCGTATGCTACCGGAAATTACGGTCCATATAACGATGTCTTTCCCGAAGTGGACTGGTGGAAAGAACTGGTAAAGAATGTAGGTTATGAACAGGCTTATAATCTTAATGTACGTGGTGGTACGAAGAAAATGAGTTATTTCGTATCTTTGGGTTATTTGCATGACGGAGATATTTTTAATACTACCAAACAAGAGGATTTCGATCCTTCCTTCTCTTACCGTCGTTATAACTGGCGTAGTAATTTCGACTTCAATATCACAAGTACTACTAAACTTTCGTTCAATGTGGCCGGTAAGATGGGTTATCAGAACCAACCGTCTTATTATGAGAATGTCGATTCTCCGGATGAACGTTTTTTTAAAACGTTCTTTACGGCTCCAAGTAATGAATTTCCGATTAAATATAGTAATGGAATATGGGGAGACGGGTTAAGCTCCGATCAAAATATAGCCTGTCTGATGAACGAAGGAGGTAGTCGTAATATTAAGCAACATCAAGGTTTCTACGATGTAATCTTGAATCAGAAGCTGGACTTTATTACAAAGGGACTGTCATTGAAAGCATCATTGTCTTACACTACTTCTTCTTCATGGACTACCCAGATCATGCCGGGTAAGATTTTAGGTAAAGACGATTTGGTTGCCCAACGTACACATATTCGTATTAATCGTGTGTATGATTACGCCAATCCTATTTATAATGCTGACGGAACAATTACTTATAATTATACCGAGAAACGCTATCCGGATGAAAATGCTCCCGGAGATTTGCCTGTTGGTGGTGTTTATGACGGTTTCAAGGCTTACGGACGTAAACTTTATTACGAATTAGCATTGAATTATAGTCGCCAGTTTGGCGATCACGATGTAAGTGCCTTATTTGTATTTAACCGTGAGATGAACGAATCAACCAATACTGCTAATTCGGGTGTGATGAACTTCCCGGCTTACGAAGAAGACTGGGTAGGCCGTGTCACTTACAACTTCAAAGAGCGTTATCTTGCTGAATTTAACGGTGCCTACACTGGTTCGGAAAAATTTGCTCCGGGACGCCGTTTCGGATTCTTCCCCTCTGCCTCTATTGGTTGGCGTATCAGTGAAGAACCATGGGTAAAGAAATTGACCAAAGGTGTACTGACCAACCTGAAAGTGCGCTATTCGTATGGAGTAGTTGGTAATGATAAAGGTGCTACCCGTTTCAACTATATTCAGAAGTTTGAGCAACTATCTGCCAATGCGCAGTTTGGTAAATATCAGACCAGTAACTGGGGACCTTTATACAAAGAAGGAAAATTGGCCGACCCCGATGCTACCTGGGAAGAATCTATTAAGCAGAATATCGGTATCGAAATAGGTTTGTGGGGTAAACTAAACTTTACTGTGGACTTGTTCGATGAAAAGCGTAATAACATTTTGATGACACGTAATACGATTCCGTCATGGGCCGATAGTGGTATTGCTTTTCCGCAGGTGAATCTGGGTAAGACTAAAAATCACGGTCTTGAACTGGATATTGCTTGGAACGACCGTATTGGAAAGTTTAATTATTACGCGAAGTTTAATTTTGCAACCAGTGAGAACCGTGTTGTCTTTATTGATGACCCGAAGAATCAGAGCGAATATTTGAAAAAAGCCGGAAAGTCAATCGGATATGTGAATAAATACCTGGCAACAGGAAACTTCCAGTCATTGGATGATATTTATAACTCGGCGCAGTCCACTATTGCCAATGGTACACATAATACATTGATTCCGGGAGACTTGTATTACATCGATTATAATGGTGACGGCATGATTGATGCTAAGGATATGGTTCCGATGAAAAACCTGAACTATCCGACTACTACCCTCGGATTTACATTGGGAGGTTCTTACAAAGGAATCGGATTCAATATGTTGTGGTACAGTGCTATGGACGTTTATAAAGAAGCGATTCCTTCCTATTTATGGGATTTCCCGGAAGGTAATATCAAGGCTCAACCAAATACGTTGAATACATGGACAGCCGATGCTCCGATTCAAGGCGGTCCGATTCGCCCCAGTATTCATGTTCAGAGAAGTTATAATTCGGTGGCTAGTACATACACATATACCAACCATGCTTATCTTCGCTTGAAGAACCTGGAAGTGAATTATCAGATTCCGAAGCGTTGGTTGCAGCCTTTACGTCTGACAAAACTGCAAGTATATGTCAACGGTACCAATTTGTTGACGTTCTCGAAAGGTGATTCCCGCCGTGACCCCGAACATTCGGGACAGAATGTTTATCCGGTGGTGAGACGTTATAACATTGGTTTTAGATTAGGATTATGAGACACTTTAAATTTACTGATATGAGAAGACATAAGTTGAATTGGATATGGATCATTCTATTGGGGTTGTTTGTAGGAAGTTGTGAGGACTATCTGGACCGCTCTCCCGATGACGGACTTTCCGAAGATGATGTTTATAAAGATTATAGCAGTTTGTTAGGGTTCATGGACCGCATCTTTCAAAATGATGATATATTAATCTTTACACATGGTATCAACTCTTATTCGAATACATACGTAACGGTAGGTAATTTATCGGATGAATATGCATCCGTTCGCGATAATGATCCGTCGAAGTTTGTCAATGCAGGTAACTGGCTGGAGAATGCCGGTACACGTTTCGAAATAGGAAGTAAAAGTGATGGGAAGAATTTCAAAAGTGCTATTTCTCGTGCTTATACCGGACTTCGTATCGTGAACCGTGTAATTAGCGGAGTAGATCAAGTGAAATCCATCACAGACGACCAAAGGAGAAAACTGTTGGGACAGGCTCATTTTCTGCGTGCCTACTTCTATTTTGAGATTATCAAGCGATATGGCGGAATGCCCATCTTTGACCAGCTTTGGGGAGCATCGGACGACTTTGACTTTCCCCGTAAAACTTATCAGGAATCCAATGCTTGGATGCAGACAGACCTGGATAAAGCCATTGAATATTTACCTATAAGCTGGCCTGACGAGGAACATGGACGGCCTGACAGAGTAAGCGCCATGGCATTAAAAGCGATGACACAGCTTTATGCTGCCAGCCCTTTGATGCAGAACGACTTGAATTCTATTGAAAACAAAGGATATGGAAAAGAGATGGCTGCTGAAGCTGCCCGTAGTGCGCAAAAGGCGATCAATGCTATTGAAAGTCACGAATATTATCGCCTGATGAATCATGACGAATATCGTAGTATTCAGCTAATGCCTAATTCCAATCAATTCGCACAGCCGGAATATTTATGGTTCCTGCGTTGGCATCATGGCAACTGGTCTGCTTTCGTCAGAGCGCAATGGCTGACACAACCATACGATAATAAAACCGGTGCCGAAGGTACTCCTTATAATGCTCCGACACAAAATGCGGTAGATATGTACGAACGTAAGGGAGCCGACGGTAAATACTATCCGATTACTGATCCGCGTTCCGGTTATGATGCGGTAAAGACTACCAATCCTTATTCGGATAGAGACCCTCGCTTCACGAATAATATCCTCGTGCCCGGTGAGCAATGGGGGAAGAATTTACAGGGTGTTCCCTATTATCTGACTACTTATTCGGGTGGTTACTCCGAGAACTTCATTTCTACCAATCAGTTTACGAGAGGCTCTCAACAGACCGGATATATGTGCAAGAAGTTCATTTGGCCGGAAGCAAGTGTGCCTTTGTTTGGCGAAGCTGGTTTCCAATTATATCGTTTGGTGGCTGTGTACATTCGTGTTTCGCAAGTTTATCTGGATATGGCAGAGGCTTCATACGAAGCGACAGGTGCTCCGGATGCAGTCGTTACGGGTTGTACGATGTCGGCCCGTCAGGCTTTGAATAAAATCCGTGTAAGAGCCGGAATCGGCGAACTACCGGATGGAGTGGATTTTAGAGAAGCTTATCGTCGGGAACGTGGTGTGGAATTGATGTTCGAAGGACACCGCTGGTATGATATCCGCCGTTGGATGATTGCTGAAGACCTGTTTAAGGGTGAATATCCGATCATGGGTGTCAAAGCAACCCCGATCAATCATTCTTATACGGCCGACCAGTTGAAAGTGGAAAAAGCCTGCACTTATAAGTTGACCGACTTTACTTACGAGTATGTTCCGGTGAGGACAGCCGTGCGGACGTTTAACAAGCGTAATTATTGGTATCCGCTACCGATGGATGAAGTGGCGGCTTTGGATAATCTTCAACAGAACCCCGGATGGTGATACCTAAAATAAAGAAAAGTATATGAGAAACAAGATTAGATATATAAGACTGATAGGGCTCATATTTGTCCTTATCGTTGGCTCTAGCCTGACTTTCGCACAAAATAAATCAAAGAGAAAGTCGGCGAAGAAGCCTTTGGTGGAAGTAGTTTCTATTGTTACCGACGAGAAAGGTAGCCCGTTGAAGAATGTTTCTATCATTTGTGGAGAAGGTGCAGTCGTTCTATATACAGATGCAAAGGGACGTTTTCAGACGAAGGTCGAGAATGACGCAACCGTCATGGTGGAGGCTTTGGGATATGAAGATAAAGTGTATAAGCTGACAGGCAGCAATATCGTTCCTGAAAAGATTGTCCTGAAGAAAGAGCCTCTGTTCCTGACCGAAGAATCGTTGGTGAATAGAGCCGATGGTGGCAAGACGTATAAAGGGAATGAAGTAGGCGCAACGAGCGTACTGGAGAACGGACAGTTTGGAACGTTCCCTGATTTGACGCTGACTAATATGCTGCAAGGTAAAATGTTAGGTCTGCAAGTTCGCTCCACAGTCAGCGGATTGGGTAATAATACGCCTGATTTATTTATCCGTGGCCAGCATGGCATGTCGGAGAATACAGCTATTGTTATCATCGATGGTGTGGAACGTCCGGCAGCGGATTTGATTCCTGAAGAAATCGAACGTATCGAGTTGCTGAAAGATGCCACTGCCAAGATTCTTTATGGGGCGCGTGCTGCGAATGGCGTACTTTGGGTGACTACCCGCAGAGGAAAGGCCAACCGCCGCATTTATAACGCAACCGCCGAAGCAGGTGTGGTACAGATGACGCGTACTCCTGATTTTCTGAATTCTTATCAGTATGCTAATCTGTACAATGAAGCGCGTGCAAATGACGGATTGACTCCTTACTATAATCAGAAACAACTGGAAGGATATAAAAACTCCAAAGGAGCCAATGACCTATTGTATCCGAACGTCGATTTGTACGATCAGTTATTGAACAAAAATGCCAACTATCGGAAAGTATCGTTCGATATGACGGGAGGTACCGACAGAGTGCGTTATGCCCTGATTGCCGGATATGTAGGAGGTAGCGGATTTGAAGACGTTACCTATACTCCGCAACTGCACCGTCTGACTCTTCGCGGAAACCTCGACTTCAATGTAACGGATTTCCTGACTATATCCGCAGACGTTGCCGGACGTATGGAAATGCGTAAATGGGGGCAATTGGACTGTGGTCAGGTATTTACGGCCCTGTCTACGCATCGTCCGAATGAATACCCGCTGACTATGTCACCGGAAGAAACCGGACTAGCCAGCTCGGACGGGATTCCCTTGTTTGGCGCAAGTCTGTTGCGTCCGATGAATGCATACGCGGAAACGATGTACGGAGGATATACGGATGAGCGTTATACACGCAGCCAGACCAATATCGGTTTGAAATTCGATCTTGATATGCTGACAAAAGGGTTGAAAGCCGGTGCTTTCCTTTCTTTCGACAACTATGATTACCTGCAACTCTCTTTGAGCAAAGTCTATCCGACGTATGCCATCAAAACATATCGTGACTTTGCCGGTGAGGAACAGATCATGTACACCCAGATGAAGAAAACAGATGTAGCCACTTCACAGAGTCGGAAGTCGACTACCTTGCAGCAGACATTGGGTTGGAATGCCTTTGCCGCATACGAGAATACATTCAACCAAAAGCATGATGTATCGGCACGGCTGACTTACATGTACTCGAAAACAACGAATCAGGGAGTGACCCAGGACATCATCAATGCAAACTACGCATTGCGTCTGAACTATATGTATGACCGCCGCTATGCTGTGGAAGCCGACATGGCATTGATGGGAAGCAACCGTTTCAAATCGGGAGATAAATACTTTTTCTCGGCAGCAGGCGGCCTTGCCTGGATTCTAAGCAATGAAGATTTCCTGAAAGACAATGAATACGTGAACTTCCTGAAACTGAAAACCAGCGCCGGTATATTGGGCTATGACAGAAGCACTGAACATTTATTGTATGAACGTGCCTGGTCGCAAGACGGCAGCTTCCGGTTCGGAACAACGAACAATGGCGCTACGGCTTACTATTCCACTTTTGTCCGTGCGGGCAATCCGAACCTGAAATGGGAAAAGGCAGCAGAATGGAACATCGGTGTGGAAGGCTTGTTCCTGAACAACCGCTTATATACCGAAATGAACTATTTCCGTGAGAAACATACGGACATCATCGGTTCTGTTGATGCCTCTTACGGGGATTATACTGGCAACTTTACCTACCAGGATAACATGGGCTCCGTCTTGAATCATGGTATAGAAGGAATGTTCACTTGGAGCGACCGCATCAACGACTGGGCTTATTCGGTAGGAGCCAATTTCGTATGGTCAAAGAATAAAGTATTGAAATGGAACCAGGTGAAACATGGTGAAGAATACCGCTACACAGTGGGGCGTTCTACCGATGCTATGATGGGACTGGTTGCCGAAGGATTATTTGGCAAAGATGTAGTCATCAACGGACATGCAACCCAGACGTTTGCCGATTATCAGGAAGGCGACATCGCCTACAAAGACCTGAACGGTGATAAAATCATTGACGGTCGTGACGTAAAGGAACTCGGAAACTCATTCCCACGTACTACATTGGGCATCGATTTCAATGTAAGTTATAAAGGCTGGGGGTTGTATCTTCAGGGATATTCCGAACTGGGCGTTCACACTTGGGCAACGAATGCTTATTACTGGAATAATGGAGAAGGTAAATACTCCAAACTGGCATTAGACCGTTATCATCCGGCAAACAATCCGACCGGAAATTATCCGCGCCTGACAACCACTGCTGGTGAGAACAACTTCCGCAATTCTTCTTTCTGGTTGAAGAATACAAGCTTCTTCCGTATGAAGAATGTTGAATTGAGCTACACGTTCAATCAGTTCTCCCCAAGTTCGGTAGTGAAGAAGATGAAGGTTTTCGCTCGTGGTGCAAACTTGTTTGTGCTTTCTTCCGTGAAAGATTTGGATCCTGAATTGCTGAATGCCGGTGTGACAAACTACCCGGTGACGCGTACTTTTACAGGCGGAGTCTCTTTTGTATTTTAATTTTGAACAATTAATAGATGGCAATATGAAACATATATTAGGAAGTTGCGTTTTAGCAGGTCTGTTTCTCTTTTGTGCTTGTGACGACACATTGGATACAAAGGTGACGTGGCAGATCGGAGACTCTGATACCTGGAGAGTGCCGGAACTTGCTCAAGGCGTACTATATAAAGCTTATAATGGCATAGCCAACCGCCCGGATTGTTTTGAAGATAACTTTCTGGATTGTGCTACCGATAATGCAGTGACTAATCTGCGCAGCTCTTCTGTCTATAAATTAAATATGGGTGGGATGACAGCGTTTAACAACCCGATCGGAAACTGGAGTAATGCGTATAACATGTTGAACTATGTAAACTCTTTCCTCGAAAACGGCTTGACCGACCAGGTGCAGTACAACCGCACCGATCCGGAAGTGGACAAGCAAATCAAGCTGCGTCTGGAAGGTGAATCGTATTTCCTGCGTGCATGGTGGCATTTTGAGCTATTGAAGATGTACGGCGGAAAGGCGAAGAATGGAAAAGCGTTGGGTATTCCGTTGGCAGATCATTTTATTTCGCAGGATGAGGCCGCGCAGAACGGTGAATTTCTTCGTCCTACTTATCAGGCAACAGTCGATTTTATCGTCAACGATTTGGATAATGCCATCGAGTTATTACCGAATGTGTATCAGGGAGATGACCTGGAGTTTGGTAATACACAAATCGGCCGTGCCACGAAAGCGGCGGCAGCTGTTCTGAAAAGTCGTGCGCTTTTATATAGCGCAAGCCCTGCCATGCAGGATGATGACGTGACGAAGATCACCGGCATGGGACAATTCGAAATTCTGAATCCTACGGTTTACCAGGCAAAATGGGAAGCGGTAGCCAAAGAGATCAATAAGATTCTGGGCATGGAAGGTTTCGGAACTTATGTTCCTGTTGCGGCTTCCTCCATTGCCGATGTGCAGACCGAAAGTTCCGATTATGCTTTCCGCAAATATTTTAATAGTAATCTACTGGAAGGCCTTCATTTCCCGCCATTCTATTATGGAAGTGCTCGTACCACTCCTTCTCATAATCTGGTAAAGGCTTTTTATGCGAAGAATGGTTATCCGGCAACCGATGTTCGTTCCGGTGTCGATCTGTCTGATCCTGATTTCGATCTGACGCAGCTTTATGCCGTACTTGATAATCGCTTTGCGCTGAATGTCTACTATCATAGTGCTATATTTGGCGATTCCGGCCAGCCGTTGGATATGTCCGAGGGTGGAAAAGATTCTCCTTCGTTTAGTGAGAATGCTACACGTACGGGTTATTATTTGGCTAAATTCGTTTCCAAGAAATCGGCTATGCTGAATCCGATTCAGACCTTAAACTCGGTTCATTACAATCCTTTGTTACGAAAATCGGAAGTTCTTCTTAACTTTGCCGAAGCTGCCAATGAGGCTTGGGGCAACCCGACGGTGAAAGGGGAGGGATGTCTGTATTCTGCTTATGAAATAATGAAAACAATCCGTTTGCAGGCAGGAGGCATTAACTTTGATCTTTATCTGGATGAAATGGCTCAAAGTAAGGACTCGTTCAGAAAGCTGATTCAGAACGAACGTCGCTTGGAATTTACTTTCGAGAATCATCGTTATTTTGATATGCGTCGTTGGGTATTGCCGTTGAACGAAGAGGTGGAGGGTGTTGCCGTTACCCGCAATGAAGATGGTACATTCAGCTTCAAAGTACAGAAAGTGGAACAACGGAAATATGAAGTGAAAAACTATTTCATGCCATTACCGTATGCAGAGTTGGAAAAGAATAAGAATCTAATGAATAATCAGGGTTGGGAATAACGTGCTGTTGATATAAATACTTATTTACAATGAAAAGACTAAATATATTATGGATAGGGCTGATAAGCGTTCTGATGACTGCTTGTTATGACGATTATGAAAAGGACTACGATAAGAGTTCTGTGTACTTTGCTTCGCAAAAACCTCTGCGGACACTGGTAGCTGACACAGATATGTCGATAAAGGTGGGAGTGGCTATTGGCGGTAAAAGAGAGGTGCATACCGATGATTGGGCTACATTTGAGATCGATCCGTCTTTACTGGATGGTACGGGCTTGACACTAATGCCGGAAAACTATTATCAGTTGGCTAATCCGAATAAGATGACAATTAGCAATCCGAATCTGGCAATAGCAGATGTGAAAGTGACTTTCTCCGATGCTTTCTATGAAGACAATGCTGCTTTGAACAAGCACTATGCAATCCCTTTCCGGTTGGTCGATCATAATCAGGATGAAATTAGTACTGATGTGAATGGTAATTTG
>ENA-OPCE01001294-OPCE01001294.1-human-gut-metagenome-genome-assembly--contig:-NODE-1294-length-16104-cov-2.392548_pt1 | contig 16104 bp, 9 predicted proteins | sample MGYA00241247_ERZ501474 | MGnify/ENA primary metagenome ERZ501474 (study PRJEB25962, sample SAMEA2042572) | human gut metagenome | biome: human gut; feature: human-associated habitat; material: faeces... | reverse complement strand
AGAAAGAATATATGAGAAAGGATTCCATCCTGTTATCACAAAACAAGAAACCAGTGATATCATGATCACGGCAAACCAGGTAATGATCTCATCTTTTAACACCAGGGATAATAGCTGTATAAATTGAACATACATTAGTAGACTCAACATAAAAATTAAAAAGCTTTTTAATAGGACGTGTATGATTTCTAGAAATGAACCATTTGTTAGGATAAATAAGTGTCCTCCATAACCATATTGAATATATCCAACAAAACAAAGAACAGCAGTAAAAGATACAACCAACAACAAAGAGATTATGCAATAAAACATATTTCGTATTAATAAAATACATTTTCGTTTTAATGGATATGAAAATATGTATTGATATGGTTTTGTACTTGAAAATTCCTTACTCCATATGTCTGCGTTAATAAGAAGAATTAGCAGAAAAATAATAGCTGTAAATACGGATTTACATTGTATATTTTTTAAGTAAAAACAAAATGTCGGTTTTTGTTGATCAACCACATCCAATTGGTTGTTTTTCAAATTAAATTCATCCATCGCAATATCAGATTTTAAGCTTTTTTTATTAGGTACAAAAGAATCTGTAAATGGACTCAAATAATTTTTGTTCAACCCATATAAAACATGTTTGTTTCTTTGAATTCTTTTTTTCAGTATTTCTAGATCATCATTCTTTACATAGGCATTTTCCAATGCATCCGTATAATCAATTTGAAGATACCAATACTGCAATTCTTTTTCTTTTTCCTTATCATATTGTTGACTCAAATCGTATTTCAATATGTTGATATGATTCTGTTCATCAACTTTCATTATCTGTAAATTTTCTATTCTTCCATTCTTTAACTCCAAATATTCTTTGTTTGTTTTGACACAGCCACAAAACATCAAAAAAGCACATAGTGCAATATAACAGAGTACTTTTTTTGACATGAAACCTCTAATTTCAAATTTTAGAAAATTAAACATTTTTACATACCTCAAAGTAGTATCGTTCCAAAGGATCCTCTCGATTCACCGCTTTATACTTTTTTTCATTCTGCATATGCCCAACGATTTTTCCACAATTAATAAAGACATATCTATCACTCATCTCTCTTAACTGGTTTATTTCATGTGATGACCATAATATTGTTGTCCCTTGTTTGTTCAAGTTTTCTAGTTCATCTACGACTCTTTTCTTAGTTTGTAAGTCTAACCCGTTAAATGGTTCATCTAGAATTAACAGCCTTGGATTTTGCATTATAACCAAAGATAAAATCAGCATCTGCTTCATTCCTACAGAATAATACTTTGTTTTTTTCTTGAGCCTTTCTTTTAAGCCAGAAAACTCTATATAGTTATTCATCTGCTGCTCATTAATATTATTTAATTGAGAAATCAATTTAAAATGATCCAATCCATTTAAATCAGGATATAATGGTGGATATTCAATGCTGCAAGCTACACCTTTTAATGCTTTCTTATTATTAAGAGAATCAAAAATCCAGATTTCGCCACTATCTATATTTGAAAATCCCATTATACACTTCATTAATGTTGATTTTCCAGAACCATTTGGACCTACCAAAGCCACTATTTCTCCTGCTTCTATGTCTAGATTTATATCGTTCAAGATCTTATTCTTATTTAAGTGTTTAATACTAAGTGCTTTCATAATAATACATGTTTGAAACAAAGCATATTCAAACTTTACCTCTTCCTTCTTATTTTTGTTTTCACTTTAACCTAGAAAAGAAAGTAAAACAACCACACGGTATCATGTGGTTGTTATTTGGGATTAAGATGCAAGAAAGTAATCTTTTTTTCTTCTTTGTCTACTTTTAAATTGTATTTTTTTATAAATCTATGGTTCTCTCTTTCAACAACCGAGAAATCATGTACTAGGCTTGTTTTAATTGAAATTGCTTTATTTAAACCTATGTTTATTATGGATACATATATGATAGGCTCATTATCCTCTATCAGATTATTCAATGTGTTTATGAAAAATATAGTCAGATCCGAATCATTAAACTCTTTTGTATTACATTGAACGAAATGTTGAACGGTTGCATTTCCAAGATCAATGTTACATATTGCGGTGCTCAAAGCTGTATTTCCGGTGTAAATGGCATTGAACTTTTCAATTATTTCCTGCTTCATTACATAAAAATCATTTTCTGCTTTTTCATATTCTTTGTTCTTGAAATACATATCTATAGAATGACTATCATGTATTAGTGCGTGTAAAAAATCAAATGTATTATTGTAATTATTTTGAGCAATTTTCAATTTTCGTTGTAATTCGTTTTTTTCATTTTGAAGATTTATATTTTTGATGGTAAATGAGAAAAAATATAAATACAATAAGTTTGAAATAAACAAACCAATTAATATAATCATTGAAATACGTTCAAAAAGATCTTCATTCTCCAAAATATATATCATAAAAAAACATAGTGTTATGGGCAATATAAAGATCCATATCTTTTTTTCAACTTTCTCTAAATATAGATAGGGAACATACATAATTATAATTAGGACAAACATAAACAAGTAGTTGCTTGTCAAATTCAAATAATCAATTCTACAAAATTGAAATATCAAATCCACCATTTCAATGCAAATCCAATATGAAATGGACAGATAAAGTGAATCAGTTAAGTTTTTATGAAAAATAAACTGAATAAACAATCCGTAAAAAACAATATTTATTAAGGCAAACATCCATAATAAATGACTATTTGAAATAGAATAATTAAAGAGCACTATGATGATTGTGAATATTATAAATTTGCCGATTGATTTTATGTTTGGCTTGATTTTATCTTGTATGGAAAGAATCGTATATAAGATTATCAATAAACATATGTGAAAAAAATATGTCATATAGATTTACTCATTTCATTGATCCAAGCTTCTTCAAAAGTCTTTTTGTAGAATCTAGAAACAGGGAGTTTAACATTATTCTGTAAGATGACATCCTGCTTATCTAAATAATTTATTCTTTTCAAATTCACTAATATAGACTTATAGCACTGTTCAAATGCCTCGTTACATAGTGTACTTCTCCAATAGCTTAACGAATAAGGAGTTTTAATTGTTCTATTATGTAGATATAAATAGGTGTATTTTCTACTATATTCCAAATAATAGATATCATTAATATAAATCTTTGTTCCAGGAATCTTCTCATCCATAATATATCTATTTTCATTTAAATATTCATTGAATACAGGTTCCATAATCATATTAAATTGATCCTGCGTATAAGGCTTTAGTATATACCGATCTGGCTTTATGGAATATCCATCCAATAAATATTTTTGATAATTCGAAGTAATAATAATGTGACATTGATTTTTTAACGTTCTAAGCTTCAATCCCATATCTATTCCACTAATTCCATTAATTTCCATATCCAAAAAGAGAAAATTAACATTTTTACTTTTCTCTATTAGCTCTGTCGCTTTCAAACATATTTTTATATTGTAAGCAATGTTTTTTGAATCCAATAAATTCTCTATACATGCTTTAACAATGTTGGCATCATTTATTTCATCATCACAAATTAAAATACGCATTTTTTCACCTGACTTTCTAAATAGATGTATGTGTACATCTTATCACATAGAATTTCCAAATGCAAAAAATGCGTATGAAAAGACAATTTATAAAGAAGCTGGCAACAGTGACAGTTTCTGCTGCAATGCTTGCTGCCTTGTTTAGCGGTGGCATAAATGCAGGTATCTGGACAGCACAGGCACAGGAAGCAAATGTAGCTGCTGCATCAGAACAGTTTGATACAACGGCACCTGTAGTCGAAAGTATTTCGATTGATAAGCAGGGGCAGAATGTAGGAGATGATGACACATTTAAGATTGCAATCAAGGCTTATGATTCTGATTCGGGTATTCAGGACGTGAGGATGGTTTTGGAATCAGAAGGTAATAATACGACTTATTACTATTCATATGCTGATGGCAGCTTACAGTATAACGAAGCAGCTAAAAGCTATGAGTATGCCGTAAAGGTTTCTGATGCTGAACTTACTGATGGAAAGGTCTTCATCGACACTCTTACAGTAACAGATAAAGCAGGAAATTCAAGTTCGCCAGTGCTTTCAAGCACACCAGATGTATTAAATGTAACAGCTTCATCTGCTTTATACTGGGTAAATATAACCCGTAGTGATAACGAGAAACCAGTGGTTACATCTGTTAAGTTAAAGGAAAATGGACAGACAGTAAAACCGGGAGATACACTTCACGTTACAATAGGTGCAACTGATAATTCTGCTTTACAAGACACTTGTTACGTAGAATTTCAAGTTAATGCAGGAAACACATCACATTCTATGTATCTGCAATGGGATTCTGCTAATGGCTGTTATATAGGTTCATGGGAGCTTCCAGATGATATTGTACCTGGTGAGTGGTATATTAATGGTATAAATGTGAAAGATGTAACTGGTAACCGTGCAGAGAAGAATTCAGCATGGGATTGCAAGGTAACTGTACAGAACGACAACTATGTAGTAAATGAGAAAAATGTACCAAAGCTTAACAGCTTTTCTATGGATAAGGCAGGTCAGACATTTACAGCAGGAGATCAGGTGAAATTCACAGCAGATATAACTGATGATACAGGTGTAGCCTCTGTGAAAATGGTATTAAAAAACGTAAATTCTGAATTGTCTTCTCAAAGCGATGTATACTGCTATATGCAGAATGTTGAAGGAACAAGTAAATACGAATATACATATACTATTACAGAAAACGATTATCCATGTGAATGGTATGTTTCAAGTATAGAGGCTCGTGATGTATATAATAATATGTTGTATACATCTACTGAAAGACAAACAAGTGGAAGAGAACTTCCATTAATGTATGATTATTATTTCAATGTAACACAAAATGGTACATTTGTTCAGCCAAATGTAAATGTTATGTTCAGTTATATTAACGCAGATATGGAATGGGAAATCAAAACAATAGAAGTTCCACGAAGAACTAAGCTAAGTAAGGCATTAGAGAAGTTTGATACCGGTGCTAAATTTGATGATGCAAAAATCACAGGCTGGACAATGGTTGGCTATCCAGATTCAGATACTATAGTTAGTAATAATACAACGTTTTTGGCAAATTATAATACCAATATCGTAGAAAAATATGTGTATTCATATTCGCCAGATGTTGGTTCAAAGTGTTTATATAAAGAAACATCATTTGTTAAAAAAGGACAGAAGATTGAACTTCCAACAGTAATTCCTGGAGTTAAGAATGTAAAGTGGATTAAAACTGAAGAATTAGATGAACTTATAAAGAATGGATATATCATTAATACAGATACTGGAAGTTATTATTTCGAGGCAGATGCGGAAATAGACGATTCTGTTCCACCTACTGATGATAACAATGGTAGTACCGGTGGTAACAATAATCAGACAACAACTGATGGAAACAAAGGCAATAATGAAGGAACTAAGTTATCATCTGATAAGATACAGGAAGCTGTAGCTTCAATTACTACTGCCAAGGCTGGAGATACTTATACAGTTGATATGTCAGAAGCAACAGTTGTGCCAAAGGATGTGTTAGAAGCTGCCAAGGGTAAGGATGTTGATATTGTTCTTGATATGAATGGTTATAAATGGACTATCAATGGTAATAATATTCAGGCTGATAATCTTAAGGATATTAACCTTTCGGTAGATACAGACTCTGATGCAATACCAGATGATGTTATATCAGAGCTTGCTGGCAATAATCCAGTTAAGCAGATTTCACTTGCGTATAGTGGAGATTTTGGATTCAAGGCAAGTCTTACATACAATATAGGAAGTGAATATGCTGGCAAATATGGCAATCTCTATTATTATGACAGCACAGGCAGAATGATATTCCAGAATGCAGGTGCAATAGATGCAGATGGTAACATATCTCTTAACTTTAGTCACGCATCTGAATATGCAGTTGTAATAGCAGATTATGCTGATAATTCAGCAACAAGCAGCATAGCAACAGGAGACAGCTCGCCTATAGTATTGTATGCTGTTCTGTGTGTGATGGCAATTGCATTAGCAGGTATTGCTGCTGTAACAAGAAAGAAGAATGCGTAAAAAGCATGAATTAAGCGATAAGAACTAAGCAATAAATAAAAATGATTAATAATGCCCGGCTTCATATTGTTATGAAGCCGGGCATATCTGTATATTAGAGATAAATATAAACGAATAAAACAGAGGAATGAAATATATAAAATTAATCAATAACAAAGTTATTAACATTCTTACGAAGTTCAGCAGCAGAAGCTTCTGCGGTTTTAGCTCCATTCATAACAGCTTCTGAGCCTTTTACGATTACGACTGTCTTCTGTGCGATGTTGGTTGTTCCAGTTGCACTGTCATTAGAAGCAGCGGTGATTCCCTCTATAGACTGAGTGATATTGCTTATAGATGCAACGAGCTCTTCTGATGTTGCACTGAAATCAGATACAAGATCGTTAATGTTGGAAGCATCCATATTATAGTCATCAGCCATCTTCTCAAATCCGTTAAGACATTCAACAATATCAGTATCAACGAAATCAAGCAGGCGGTTAGAATCGTTGGTCAGGTTACCTACAGCTTTGTTTACATTTTCTGTAACAGCCTGAATGTTGGCTACAGCATCTTTAGACTGTTCAGCTAATACACGGATTTCCTCGGCAACAACTGCAAAGCCTTTACCGGCCTCACCAGCTCTTGCAGCTTCAATAGAAGCGTTAAGGGCAAGCAGATTAGTCTGTGCAGTAATATTCAGGATAGAGTCAGCAAGTACACCAATCTGGTCAACTACCTTGGCATCTTCAAGAGCCTGCTCAAGATTTACTCTGATGTCGGACATCATCTGTTTAATCTTCTGACGGTTTTCTACAGTATCATCCTTAGTCTTTACAGCACGTTTATGGATGTCCTGGGATTCAGTTGCACCATCCTGTGCCCTTATGGCAATTTCCCTTGCAGCTTCTTCAATCTGTTGTGTCATTCCGTTAATCTGTTCAGCAGATGCGGCAGTTTCCTCTGAACTTGCAGCAAGCTCTTCTGTTGTTGCTGATACGTCTTCAATTTCTGCGTTAAGATTGTATACATTAGTATCAATTGTTTCTACAACCTTATCAATATTGGCAGCCTCGCTTTTTACCTGAGCTAACAGGTTTCGTACAGATTCGCGCATGGTTTCAAGTGCATTGGCTAGCTGTCCGAAATCATCCTTACGCTTAAGCATAGGCTGTTGCATTTTTGTGGCAAAATTACCGCCAGCAATCACTTCGAATTGTTCTTTTATTTTTCTTAATGATTTAGTAATATCAATTGCGATGAGGGCAACGAGTATAGCAACAACAATAAGCATACATACGCTGCATAAAATAAGTGAAATAGCTTTGCTTGAAGCATAGCTGGTGAATTCCTCATCCTGCTGTGCAATAGCAGTATCTATGTAATCAGTATAGTTGCCAGTACCAACAACCCAGTCAAAAGGTTTGAAGTATTCGCTGTAAGAACGCTTTGGTGAAGGTTCTGTTTCTCCCTCCTTAGGAAATACATAATCTGTATAACCACCACCATCCTGGACTGCAACACGTATTATTTCCTTGACCATCTGGTAACCCTCAGCATCTTTGGTATTCATACGGTTAGTACCCTCAGTTGAATTCCCAAGCAGAACAATATTCTTACCATCGGACTGGTCAACCCAGAAATATCCACCATTGCCGTAGCGCATCTGACGTATTTCATCAGCAGCTATCTTCTTAGCTTCATCAAGGCTGTATCTGCCAGCCTTATACTCATTATTGATTTCAGATAACAAAGAGATGACGACACCTACCTGTTCTTTAATAGAATCATCATAGTTTTGTCTTGATGATGTGTCCATAGTATCAAGTGCCTTGTTTTTTAACTGGTTCATATTCTGAATAGATATAAAACTTTCAGAAGCCACAAGCACAAGTACTAAAGCTACTATAATAGTAAGCTTTGTGCGAACCTTAATATTTTTCATTAGAATCACGCTCCTTAAATAATAATGATATCGTAAATATATATTCACGTTTCTATTAATAATAATTATAGTCTTATAGAAGAGGAAAGTCAATGAATACATAAAGAAATACTGAATATGATTAAAAAAATATTAAAAAACTAAAAATATAATAAAATACATTGAACAGAAATCTTTCCGGAAATGTGTTATACAAAGTTCTTCTTATATAGATGAAATTGTCAAATTAAAAATACATAAAAAATACAAAGAAATAATAAAATAATTGTTGACAAATCAAAATGATGGGACTATCTTATTACTTAATTCAACAGTCAAATGCGAAGAACAGGAAATGACTTGTTCATATCACCGCTTACAGAAAGCCGTTAGATGATGAGAAACGGCAGCAAGGAATGATTGAGCCCTCACCTGCTAGCAGTTTTGGTGAAAGACAAAGATGTCAAGTAGTCAGAATCGGTACCCACCGTTAAAGGGGCATGCCATTAAGTGTGGCAGTAGAGAGGTCGGAGTTATCCGGCAAGCAAAGTGGTAACGCGGAAGTAAATTTACATTCGTCTTTGCACAATATCCTTTAGGCAGGATATGTGTGAAGGCGATTTTTTTTCGCTGGAAATAAAAAACCACGGGTGTTTGGCTGATGAAATACATTTTATTATATATAGGAGAGTGACATTATGAACACTTTAGTAATCGTTTTAATCGCGGCTGTTATATTATTTGGTGCCTATATGGTATATGGTCGTTGGTTAGCAAACAAGTGGGGTATAGACCCTAAGGCAGAAACACCTGCCGTAAAGTACAATGATGGAAAAGATTATGTTCCAACCAAAGGATGGACTGTATTTAGTCATCAGTTCTCATCAATCGCTGGTGCAGGTCCTGTAACAGGTGCTATTCAGGCAGCAGCATTTGGATGGTTACCAGTATTACTCTGGATTCTTATCGGTGGTGTATTCTTTGGTGCTGTAACAGACTTCGGTGCTTTATATGCCTCAGTTAAGAACGAAGGTAAGTCAATGGGTATGATCATTGAGAAATATATCGGTAAGTTTGGACGTAAGATTTTCTTACTTTTCTGCTGGTTATTTACACTTATCGTTATTGCAGCATTTGCTGATATGGTTGCAGGTACATTTAATGCATATACAGTAGTTGATGGAGCATCACAGTTAGCACCAGCAGCTTCAACTAATGGTTCTGCTGGTACAGTATCAATTATGTTTATGGCATTCGCAGTAGTATTTGGTCTTATCCAGAAGAAGTTTAATCTTTCAGGCTGGAAAGAAGCAGTAGTTGGTATTGCATTTATTGTTGCTTCATTTGTAATTGGTAACTTCTGTCCAATAATTTTAGGTAAGAATGCATGGAGCTATATCACATTCGTATATATCTTCTTTGCAGCAGTTATGCCAATGTGGCTTATGAAGCAGCCTAGAGATTACATGACAACATTTATGTTTATCGCTATGATAGTTGGAGCAGCACTTGGTCTTGTAGTTGCCCATCCATCTATGAACCTTCCTGTATACACAGGATTTAACAATGCAAAGCTTGGAACAATGTTCCCTATCCTTTTTGTAACAGTTGCATGTGGTGCTGTTTCAGGTTTCCACAGCCTTGTTTCATCTGGTACATCTTCTAAGACAGTAGAGAATGAAAAGGATATGCTTAAGGTTGGTTATGGAGCTATGGTACTTGAAAGCTTACTTGCAGTTCTTGCTCTTTGTGTAGCAGGTGCAGCCGCAGCCGCTGATGGTACAGCTGCAGCAGGTACTCCATTCCAGATATTCAGCCGTGGTGTAGCAGGTTTCTTTGAAATGTTTGGTGTTCCAGTACATTTTGCAACAGTATTTATGACAATGTGTGTATCAGCACTTGCCCTTACATCACTTGATGCAGTTGCACGTATCGGACGTATGAGCTTCCAGGAGCTTTTCAGCGTAGATGATATGGAACACGCAGAAGGCTGGAGAAAATTACTTTGCAATACATATTTCTCAACAATCGTAACACTTCTTTGTGGTTTCGTACTTACAAAGATTGGATATGCTAACATCTGGCCATTATTCGGTTCAGCTAACCAGTTATTAAGTGCACTTGTTCTTATAACACTCTGCGTATTCTTAAAGGTTACAGGACGCAGCAACAAGATGCTCTTCCCACCTCTTATCATTATGCTTTGTGTAACATTTACAGCACTTGTACAGAGACTTATCGCTATGGTTAAGGCTATCCAGAACGCAGCATCAGTTACAATCCCAGCAGGTACTACTACATGGGGTAAGGTGTTCATAGCAAATGGACTTCAGCTTATAATAGCAATTCTTCTTATCGTACTTGGTCTTATCATTGTAGTTAACTCAGCTAAGAGCTATGCAAAGAGTGAGAAGAACTCAGAGAAGGCTGCTTAAGCAGGTTGATGTATTATAATGTAGATGTATTGGAAAGTGATAGATTTTAACTTCTGATTAATACATTATAATATAGAAGAAATAATTTAATTTAAAGAAAATTACTATAATTATAGAAGTGTTATAAATGAATAATTATGCTCAATAATTATAGCTGAAAATTAATTGAAAATGGCTGGTATCTTATATAAGATGTGACAGTTTACAAAGTCAGGTTACAGATTGGACGATGTGGATAGTTACATTTATAAGATATCAGCTATTTTTAATTCTGTTATTATATTTTGTGCAATCGTTTCTATATGCATTTCTTTTTATCTGTGTCGGTGTGATACCATAATGCTTCTTAAGCAGTGCACTAAGGTAGCTTGCATTAGATATGCCGACTTTGTTTGCAACCGCACTTATAGATATTTCCCCGATTTCTAAAAGAATCTTTGCGTGTTGTAATCGAACCGCTGTTATATATTCAGTATATGATGAACCAGTTACAGCTTTGAAAAGTCTTGAAAAATGTGATGGAGAAAGACAGGCAAAGTCTGCCACATTCTGCAGGCTGGCACCATATTCAAGATTATTTTCAGCATATATCATAGCCTTCTGGATTCTGTCATCGAATCTTTTCAGATATAAAGTATTGTTATCTGAGTCACTTGAAATGTGATGCTCATATACATAGAAGAATAGTTTATAAAACATTCCCTGAAGAAGCAGTTGTGAGTGGTCAGAATTTCGTTCGTATTCGTATAACATTTCATCACACATTTTTTGTATTTCATTCTGTGAAGCTTTGGTAAAATGTAGATAATTGCGACAAAGAATATCTAATTGAGTATGTCCGATTATTTCAATAATAGGTTCAAATACTTCTGTACGAACTTTTATTACATATCTGTCATAAGGAACATCTGATATAGGACAGTTCCTGTGATAAACCTCAGGTTTAGCAATCCCAAAATCGCCGGCGTGGCATACACGTATGTTATCAGTTGCAATCCATCTTCGATCACCTGATACCATATAACCGATGGTGTAGTGGTCATGTGCTGCCTGCATTGCTGGCATTGTGTAGCTTGCTTCTTTTATTTTGTGGTCTATATAAATATTTTCTCCGGGTTTAAGTGGAAGAGGCATAGTAATCTCCATTCTTGAGTGGTTTAACCAAGTTATAATTGATATAGCATAATTTTATAAATTATATGTCATAAAAGCAATAATATTTAATGAAAAAAATAAAATTTTGTGCAAGAATAAGTTATAGTTAAATCATAATAAGAGGTGGATAACATATGAATCAGAAGTTTAATCTTAAAGCAAATAATTTTATAAAAAATATGCTCAGGTATTCGTATCTGATAATTATGGCACTGCTTCTTAATGCTGTTGTGAATGAGATAATTGTGAGTGCTAATAAGATAATAAGTGTCAACATAGATTATATGCTGTCAGGCGAAGCTGTTGATATTGGCAGTATTATTGAGAAGTTTATATATCTGACATTATCAGGCTTTGTACTTTCCTTTGCAGGAAGCAGGCTTTCGCTTAAATATGCGGTAAGGGTTATTAATTCATACAGAAAACAGATAAGCAGCAAGTTATACCGGATAGATTATTCATATTATGATAATGCAGGTACAGCAACAATAATTAATAAGGTGAATTCTGATATAGCAGAAGCCGAAAACTTTCTGACAGAGCATTTTGCAACAATTATAACAAATATTACGGCAGCACTTATATATGCCAATTATGTGCGAAGGATAAATGTAGTGCTTTTTGTTGCAGTTGTTGTGAGTTATCCACTTGTAATATGGCTGTCAAATATTCTTGTGAAGAAAATGCGTGATGTGTCAAAGGTATATCGTTTAAAGGTTGATGCAATGCTTGGGATTGATCATGAAGCTATAATGGGGTATCAGATAATAAAAGCCTTTGGATTACAGAAGTATTTTGAAAACAGAATGCATAATGCATCAGAGGAGCTTGTGGAAACAGAGCAGATAAGAACAGGCATAAGCAATACGGCTATAGTTATAAGAAGACTCATACAATGGATTCCTTCTATATTATGTGCATTTTTAAGCATATGGCTTGTAAGAAATGGACAGCTTACAGTTGGAGAACTTGTTGGTTTTGTCGTTATTCTTGAAAAGTTTGTTGAGTCGATTATAGGAATTCCTTTTGCCATAGTTGATGCTACAGGCTGTATGGTGTGTATAGGAAGGCTTGAAGGAATACTTTCGGCTAAAGATGAGCATTTTGGGGATAAGACTTATAAGGCAACGAATATAGACAATAGCGTATCTGACGAGAATGTCTTAGATGAAGATTACGTTATAGAATTTGATAATATAAAGTTTGCATATAAAGAGGGCGAAAATGTTCTTAATGATGTCAGTTTTAAGATTAAAAATGGCGAAAATATAGCGATAGTCGGAAGCTCAGGTGGCGGAAAGACTACTATTTTCAGACTGTTATGCGGCTTATATCATGCCAGTGATGGAACATATAAGCTGTACGGAATGGATATTAATGAATGGAATATTGAAAGCGAAAGAGAAAATATGGCGCTTGTTTCACAGGATACATTTTTATTTCCAGGAACTATTGAGGAAAATATCAGGTATGGAAATATTAATGCAACTCACGATGAAGTTGTTAATGCATGTAAGGATGCAAGAATTCACGACTTCATAGAAGGACTTGCTGACGGATATGAAACTGTGATAAGTGAGGGTGGAAGCCAGCTTTCAGGTGGTCAGAGGCAGCGTATTGCTATAGCAAGGGCAATATTAAAAAACACGCCAATTCTGTTGTTAGATGAGCCTACATCTGCTATTGATGAGGGAACAGAGCAGCTTATACAGGATGCTCTTGACAGGTTATGCAAAGGAAAAACAAGCATAACGATAGCACACAGATTGTCTACAATAAAAGATGCCGACAGGATAATTGTACTTCAGCATGGAAGGATAGTTGAGGCTGGAACTCATAAACAGTTGCTTGATATGGGAGGAGTATATGCAGGAATGTACGCAGAGGGGTAGTGCAGATAATAAATCTACACAGTCAGATAAAAATAGTTCAAAATTAAAGTTGAATGTTAATGACATAAATAATGGTGAATTAAAATTACATATTAATAATGAAAATAATAATAAAGTTAATATGAAAGATAATAATAACAGGAATTACAATAATAAGAATTCTGGAATATGGCAGTTATTCTTACGGACTATGAGAACTATGGGAAAAAGACGATTTATGTATTATGGTTCAATATTAGGGATGAGTATAACATTTGCAATGTTCTCAGTTATGGAAGCATTTCTTATGAAGATAGTTGTTGACATAGCACAGAAAGGCGAGTGGGACAGGCTTATAAGTTCTGTCGTAATAATAGTCATAACAGGTGTGATAGTGTTGTTAGGATATAGATTTGCCTGCATAAGATATAACGTGGAAGCAAAGAGAATATATGGAAAGCTGTACGAACAGGTGTTGAGTCATGAAATGAAGCTGCCTTGTGAATATTATGAAAATCACCATAGTGGGGAAATGTTATCAAAAGTATCATTCGACCTTGGAAGAATGGGTGATATATTTGGTTCAAGATTCAGAAGAGTTGTTATGCCATTTATGATGGTAGTTGTATTCTTAGTGCCTATGTTTGCACTCAGCTGGCAGCTTACACTTTGTCTTGTGGCTGTAAATACAGTGCTGATAGGAGTTACGATGGTTCTGACTGGACCGCTTAAAAGCTTAAGTAAGAAAATGTCTGAGTCAAACAGCATAATGACAAAGCATATAACAGATCTTATTCAGGGAATTATACAGGTAAGGATGTTTGAGGCAGGCAGAAAGACGGTTGACAGATACAATGAAGAAGCAGATGTATATGCCAGAAAGTCTGATAAAAGAAATATGTTTTCATCTTTGCTTGAATGTGCTAATACAGGCTTTGACCTTATATGTAATCTTGTATTTCTGGCACTTGGAATATTATTCGTGCAGAAGGGCTATACAACACTTGGTGCTATTGCAGCTATATATACAATGTATGGACGTTTTTCAAGGCAATTTTTGCAGATGGGAAAGTATATTCCGGAGCTTATTGCGTATCTGACATATGCGCAGAATATATTCGAGTTTCTTGATGAGAAAACAGAAGAGGAAATGTTAAATCATCAGGAATTCAACAAAGAAAGATTGCATAATGAAATAAATAACTCTTGCGGTCATAATAATATTTTTAATAATATTGATTATTCAGTAAATATAAGTGATTTAACATTTTCATATATAAAAGATGAAAATAATGCACCTGTAGTTATTCTTGATAATTATAATGAAAGAATAAAGGCAGGTGAATTCGTGGCTGTCACTGGTGCTTCTGGGTCAGGTAAGACAACTCTTTCTAAGCTTCTTATGGGATTTTATAAGCCGGACAGAGGAATGATTGAAGTGTGTGGCAATAATCTTGATGATATAAGTCTGTCGGCTGGCAGAAGCTTTTTTGCACTTGTTCCACAGGATGCAATACTTTTTAATATGAGTATAATGGATAATATAAGAATGGGAAGGCTTGATGCCACAGAAGCTGAGATTATTGAAGCTGCAAAGATGGCTAATGCTCACCAGTTTATAACAGAATTTACAGATGGTTATGACACAGTTGTTGGTGAAAAGGGGATGTCTGTATCAGGTGGTCAAAGACAGCGGATAGCCATAGCAAGGGCAATCCTTAAAAATGCTCCGATAATGCTTATGGATGAGGCAACCTCCGCACTTGACAATGAGAGTGAAAAAGTAGTACAGGATTCATTGGAGAAGCTTGCAAAAAACCGTACCACGTTTGTAATTGCACACAGGCTTTCCACCATCAAAAACGCAGAGAAGATCATTGTTTTATCTGAGGATGGTATCGAAGAATCAGGAACACATGAAGAACTGATGGACAGGAAGGGAACTTACGAAAAGCTTTACAATATGCAGTTCCACAAATAAAATGAAAGCAGCAGAAAAAGAGGAGAATTGATATGCCGGAACTTATCCGTAAAAAAAAGAAAATGTCATCGTTTGAGATGATCGCATTTGGATTTGCAGGAGTGATATTACTTGGAGCAATTATTTTAATGCTTCCGATCTCATCTTCTGCCGGAGTTGTGACACCGTTTGATAAAACTTTATTTACTGCGACATCAGCTGTCTGCGTGACAGGACTTGTGGTCGTGGATACAGGAAGCTACTGGTCGGCGTTTGGCCAGGCAGTGATCTTACTTCTGATCCAGACCGGTGGATTGGGAGTCATCACTGTGGTTGCATCTTTTTCAATGGTTTCCGGGAGAAAGATCTCGTTAATGCAGCGGAGTACGATGCAGGATGCGATTTCAGCACCGAAAGTAGGTGGAATTGTCCGGCTTACGAAATTTATTCTACAGGGAACCTTTCTGATCGAACTGATCGGTGCCATTCTCATGCTTCCTGTATTTTGCAGGGATTATGGATGGAAAGGAATCTGGATGTCAGTCTTCCATTCGGTATCGGCTTTTTGCAATGCAGGTTTTGACATACTTGGAACGACGGAACAGACATTTCCATCTCTGACAGGATATATTGCCAATCCATTGATCAATATTGTGATCATGCTT
>ENA-OPCE01001293-OPCE01001293.1-human-gut-metagenome-genome-assembly--contig:-NODE-1293-length-16113-cov-4.025782_pt1 | contig 16113 bp, 13 predicted proteins | sample MGYA00241247_ERZ501474 | MGnify/ENA primary metagenome ERZ501474 (study PRJEB25962, sample SAMEA2042572) | human gut metagenome | biome: human gut; feature: human-associated habitat; material: faeces... | reverse complement strand
TGACAATGCCAGAACGTAGTTCTGGCATATGAACTGTCCGTGCGGACAGCGATGAGAATAGATAAGAAAAAGTGACAGCGATGAGTATTTCAAATTATATATGGCAAACACTGCCATATTAGTGATATAATAATTAAAATTTTCAGTATTTCAGGTTCAGTGATATCTAAGGCAATGAGACTGGAATAATATATAACATAGAATAGGGAGAAAATTATGGGAAAGAAAATTGCCAGAATTATAGGCAGAGTATTACTGGTGGTACTTGTTACTATAGTAATGCTGGTGGGAACTTTATTCATTATGATTAAGAGAATATGCAGCGATTCAGCACCTGCAGCCAGAAATCTTTTTATATCAACAGTTCTTGAATCAGGTCAGATGAAGTTTCTTGCTTCGTGGTTCTGTACAGATGCACAGATTAATGAGGTAATTAATGCTAATAAGATGGAGTCGATGGATTCAGATATTGATACATCTCTTATTAATATATCGTCAGACACAGATACACAGACGGTTGACAATAACGGAGAAGTAGAGCAGTTTGATGGGAATGGAATAAGAATGGTTGAGATTTCAGGAAGGTCATTCTTTGGAAAAATGCTGATTATAAAAGATCCGTCACAGGTTAAGGTCGGAACTACATACCCATGGGGAGATTACGGTAAGGAGCTTCATGAGATTGTAAGCGGAGCAGGAGCTGTTGCAGGAGTTAACGGAGGTCTGTATGTTTCATCAGGAAACAGAGGCGGCTCACCACTTGGAATTGTGGTGCAGGACGGTAAGATTACATATAACAGTCCTTCAGCACTTTCAGGTCTTTACTTAATTGGACTTAATAAGGATAACCTTTTAGTTGTTAAAGATATAGATGGTATGTCGGCAGCAGATTTTGAAAGCTACGTTAATGAAGCCGGGATCAGGGATGCTGTTGCTTTCCAAGAGGAAAGCTCTGATTCTAATAATCATTTTGTTCCGCTTATTATTAACAATGAAGCAAGAGTATTAAAAGGTCAGGGAAGCGGGGCTAACCCTAGAACAGCAATCGGACAGAGAGCTGACGGAGCAATACTTCTTTTAGTTACAGATGGAAGAGGTGCTTCAGGACATCTTGGTGCAACTGCGTCAGACCTGATATCAGTCATGCAGGAATATGGAGCAGTCAATGCAGCCAACCTTGATGGCGGAAGTTCTTCAACAATGGTATATAACGGTGGCTATGAGATGACAAGCGTAACATTTTATTATCAGAATTCATCATGGAAGCTGCCAACAGCATTTGTTGTAATGCCTAAGTAATTGGAAGGAGAACTGTGTAGATATGAAAAATAATACTAAGAAGTCTATAAATATAGGCAAAATCAATATACCATTAAATTACTGGACAGGGCTTGCCGTATATGCAGTGATTCTTCTTATTCTTGCAATCTGTATGATTGCATATACAGGTTCATGCCTTAAGAAATATGAGAATTCACAGTCGGACAAGGTAATGAATGATTTCATTAATGACTTTACAAAGATGGCTGCTGATAAGACATTGGCTGATAATATTGAGCTTCCAGCCAGCAGTGAATTTGAGGGAAAAGATACATTTGTCAATATGTACATGTCCGAATTAGATGGTACAACTGACTATACATATAAGAAATCAGAGGGCAGTTATAATACAGAAGAGCCTATGTATGACATATATGCTGATGACAAGAAGGTTGCCAGAATGACTCTGGAAGCTAAAGACCAGCATGTCGTTCTTGGGATACTTACAGTGTTTGACTGGAAGGTTAAATCAATTGAGCCTGTATTTTCAGCAAAGACTAACGATTATACTGTATCAATTCCGGAAGGGTATACATTTACAGTTAATGGAATAACTGTGTCAGATGATTACAAGACTGGTAAGGTTATAGATAATCCTGATTTTGTGAATGTTTCTAAATATGTTACAATGCCAAAGTCAGTTGAATATAAGCTGACAGGATTTGTCAATAAGCCGGAGATTAAGATATATAATGCATCAGGCAGTGAAGTTACTGCAAATGTGGATGCTAAGGGAAATGTATCTGTAGCTGCAAGTGGCAATTCTGCCGATATGCCATCAGAAAGAAAAGAAGAAGCTCTTAATATGGCAAAAATATGGGATAATTTCCTTACTAATGATTTAAGTGGTTCAGGTCATGGACTTGCAACAGTGCAGCAGTATCTTATTGAGGATTCTTATTACTGGAATCTTGCGAAAGATTATGCGTCAAGTGCAGATATTACATTTATCAGTGACCACACATTGTCGGGGAATCCGTATACAGGAGTGACAGTTGATAATTATATTGAATATAATGATGACTGTTATTCATGTCATATTGCATTTACAAAGAATATGACGCTTACCTCAGGCGGTGCGAGAAAAGATGTTATTGATTCGACATTCTATTTCGTGAAATATGAGGGCAGATGGGCGATTGCGGATATGATTGCGACTACTAAGTGATTTATTCCCCGCAGAAGTGAAGCCGAATATTAAGAAAAATGTGCAGGATGCCAATTAAGGGGTGTCCTGCACTTGTCATATGTGCTACAATAAATATTGAGAAGAATTATCAATAATGATTTGGGCGGATTATTTAGAAAAGGAAAACACACATGAAGTTAAATGAACTTAAGATTGGACAATGTGCAAGAATTACCTCAGTTGGCGGTGAAGGCGCATTAAGACAGCATTTTCTTGATATGGGCGTAATTCCCGGGGCGGAAGTTACGCTTGTGAAACTTGCACCTATGGGTGATCCAATGGAATTACAGATACATGGTTATGAACTGACACTTCGAGTTGCCGATGCAGGAGAGATTACTATTGATCCTATAGATGAGCGTACAAGAAAACACGAAAGACCAGACCGAATATATAAGTCTGATCATCCGGGACTTGGTGAAACTGGTAAATACCATGCTAAGGGAGATGGGGAAAAGCTTCCTGAAGGAACAAAGCTTACATTTGCATTGGTTGGTAATCAGAATTGTGGAAAGACAACTCTGTTTAATCAGCTTACCGGTTCTAACCAGCATGTCGGAAACTTTCCGGGTGTTACAGTTGACTGCAAGAGCGGTATGATTAAGGGACATGAGAATACATCAGTAACGGATTTACCGGGAATATATTCTATGTCTCCATACAGCAGCGAGGAGATTGTTTCGAGAAATTTTGTGCTTAATGAGAAGCCAAAGGCGATTATTAATATTGTTGATGCAACTAATATTGAGAGAAATATGTATCTTACAATGCAGCTTTTAGAGATGGATGTGCCTATGGTTCTTGCACTTAATATGATGGATGAGGTAGTAGGCAATTCAGGTTCTATTGATATTAATGGCATGGAAAATATGCTTGGAATCCCGGTTATTCCTATATCTGCTGCCAAGAATGAAGGCGTTGATGAGCTTATAAGGCATGCACTTCATATTGCAGAATATCAGGAAAAGCCGGAAAGAACTGATTATTGTGATGAGAATGATTTCGGAGGAGCAGTACACAGATGTATACATGCAGTAATTCATCTTATAGAGGATCATGCAAAGAGAGCTGATATTCCAGTAAGATTTGCAGCAAGTAAGATTATTGAGGGTGACCCTCTTATATTAAAACTGTTGCAGCTTGATGAGAATGAAAAAGAAATGCTTGAGCATATTGTACTTCAGATGGAGACTGAGAGAGGTCTTGACAGAAGCGCGGCAATCGCAGATATGAGATTTACATTTATAGAGAAGATATGCGAAGCTAATGTTGTTAAGCCTAAAGCAAGCAAAGAAAGAATACGAAGCCAGAAGATTGATAAGATTCTTACTGGAAAATATACGGCGATACCCTGCTTTGTAGCGATTATGTTGGCAATCTTTTTCCTTACATTTAATGTGATAGGCGCATTTTTACAGAATCTGCTGCAGATGGGCATTGATGCACTTACTGGCGTTGTTGACAATGCACTTGCAGCGGCAGGCGTGAATAAGGTTATTCACAGTCTTGTAATAGATGGAATATTTGCAGGTGTCGGCTCTGTGCTTTCATTCCTGCCAATTATTGTCACACTGTTTTTCTTCTTATCACTTATGGAGGACAGTGGTTATATTGCAAGAGTTGCATTTTTTATGGATAAACTGTTAAGAAAGATTGGTTTGTCAGGAAGAAGTATAGTTCCTATGCTTATTGGATTCGGATGTACTGTTCCTGCAGTTATGGCAACAAGAACGCTTCCAAGTGAGAGAGACAGGAAGATGACAATTCTTCTTACACCATTTATGAGTTGTTCAGCCAAGCTGCCAATATATTCATTCTTTGTCAGTGCATTTTTCCCGGGAAAGGGCGCACTTATAATGGGTGGATTATATTTCTTTGGAATCATTATGGGAATTCTTGTGGCATTGCTTTATAAAGGGACATTATTCAAGGGTGAAGCTGTTCCTTTCGTTATGGAGCTTCCTAATTACAGACTTCCAGGCATGAAAAATGTTTTGCAGTTATTATGGGAAAAGGCCAGGGATTTCCTGCAGAGAGCATTTACAGTTATATTTGTTGCAACTGTAATTGTCTGGTTTTTACAAAGCTTCAATCTGCACCTTAATCTTGTTACAGATTCAAAGGACAGCATACTTGCACTTATTGCGGGAATAATCGCACCTGTATTTGCACCTTTAGGACTAGGTGACTGGAGAATATGTACATCTCTGCTGTGTGGTGTCATGGCAAAGGAAAGTGTCGTATCAACAATGCAGATACTTTTCGGAACAGGCATACAGACAGCACTTTCGACAGCTGGTGCAGCAGCAATGCTTGTATTCAGCCTTCTGTACACACCTTGTATCGCAGCCATTGCCTCGGTTAAGCGTGAACTTGGCGGAAAATGGGCTGTTATAATGGTCGTGTGGCAGTGCCTGATTGCGTGGGTGATGGCATTTGTTGTGCATGCTGTTGTGATGCTATTCTAGAAAGCATTTATTTCATGTGACATTACTGGTGAAAATGTGGTAAAATAATCTAAGATTATGCTAAAAGCAAGGAGCGGATGGTTATGAAATACATTTTTACTAATGGACATATCCTTGATGGAACTAAGGATATGAAAGTTTTGGATGGTCATTCTGTGCTTGTTGAAGATGACAAGATTACTGGTATTGTGAAGGGTAACACTGTACCAGACGGCTTTAAGGAGATTAATCTTGAGGGTAAATACCTTATGCCGGGGCTTATTAATATGCATGTTCATCTTGCAGGAAATGGAAAGCCACAGAAAAAGCAGAGAGATAATGAAAAGACTGTTAAGCTGCTTATGGGAACAGCACTTTCAAGGGCTGTGACATATAATGTCGTAAAGGATTTTGCAAAGACAGAGCTTATGAGTGGTGTTACTACTATAAGAACTGTCGGTGGCCTGGCGGATTTTGATACAAGAGTAAGGGATGATATCAGAAATGGCAAGGCTGACGGACCAAGAATACTTGCAGCTAATGAAGGAATTTCTGTGCCGGGTGGACATATGGCTGGTTCAGTTGCAGTGGCTGCGAACAATATTGATGAGGCACTTGTTCAGGTTGATATTGCAAAGAGCCAGAATGTTGACCTTATTAAGCTTATGATTACAGGCGGCGTGCTTGACGCAAAAGCTAAGGGCGTTCCTGGTGAGCTTAAGATGAAGCCTGAGATGGTTAAGGCTGTATGTGACAAGGCACATGCGCTTGGATATAAGGTTGCTGCTCATGTTGAGTCGCCGGAGGGCGTAAGGGTTGCACTAGAAAATGGCGTTGATTCAATCGAGCATGGAGCAAAGCCTGATGATGAGATAATACATTTGTTTAAGGAGAATAATGCATTTTTATGCACGACATTATCACCGGCTCTGCCGTATGCACTTTTTGACAGAAGTGTTTCTAATGCGTCAGAGGTTGAACAGTATAATGGTAATATCGTGTTTGAGGGAATCAAAGAATGTGCTAAGGCAGCTATTGCGAATGATATTCCGGTTGTTCTTGGTAATGATGTTGGATGTCCATGGATTACACAGTATGATTTCTGGAGAGAATTGTATTATTTCCACAAATATGTCGGCGTAAGCAATGCATTTGCACTATACACAGCTACGCTTAACAGTGCAGTAATGGCGGGTATTGGCAATGAGACAGGTTCTGTTGAAGCCGGCAAATGTGCTGACCTGATTGTGACTAAGAATAATCCGTTAGATGACCTCAGGGTGCTGCGTAATGTGGATTTAATCATGGCGCGAGGCAGATTGTACAATAATCCAAAGTTTAAAACGAAAAATATTGTCACTAAAGAACTGGATAAATTTTGCGATTTATGTTAATTTTATTAAAGAATTTTACTTAAAGGAATAAGATTATGAAGATAGGATTTGATAACGACAAATATTTAAAAATGCAGTCTGAGCATATTAAGGAGAGAATTGCCAAGTTTGACAATAAGTTATATCTTGAATTTGGTGGAAAGCTGTTCGATGATTATCATGCTTCAAGGGTTCTTCCAGGATTTAAGCCGGACTCAAAGCTTCAGATGCTTTTACAGTTAAAGGACCAGGCTGAGGTTGTTATTGCAATAAGTGCAGAAGATATTGCAAGTAATAAGATTCGTGGCGATTACGGAATTACATACGATCAGGAAGTATTAAGACTTATAGATGAATTTACAGAATATGGACTTTTTGTAGGTAGTGTCTGCATCACAAAGTATTTCCAGCAGCCAGAGGTTGATAATTTCATCAAGGTGTTAGATGCACATGGAATCAAGAATTTCAAGCATTACAAGATTGCCGGATATCCTAATGATGTTGCCAAGATTGTAAGTGATGATGGTTACGGAAAGAATGAATTTATTAAGACTACCAGACCACTTGTAGTTGTTACTGCTCCTGGTCCGGGAAGCGGAAAGATGGCTACATGTCTTTCACAGCTTTACCATGAATATAAGCATGGTGTTAAGGCTGGATATGCGAAGTTTGAGACATTCCCAATCTGGAATATTCCACTTAAGCACCCTGTTAATCTTGCTTATGAGGCAGCGACAGCAGACCTTAATGATGTTAATATGATTGATCCTTTCCATTTGGAAGCATATGGTAAAACAACGGTTAATTATAACAGAGATATCGAGATATTCCCTGTGCTTAATGCTATGTTCGAGCTCATTGCCGGTGAGAGTCCATATAAGTCACCAACAGATATGGGTGTTAATATGGCTGGTAACTGTATTGTTGATGATGAAGCATGCCGTTATGCTTCTAATATGGAGATTATCAGAAGATATTACAAATATTTATGCGACCAGAAGAGAACTGGTGTAAACAGTCAGGAAATTTATAAGATTGAGCTTTTAATGAATCAGGCAGGAATCACACCATCTTCAAGACCTGTTGTTAATGCTGCACTTGAAAAGTCAGCAAAAAGCGGTGATAAACCGGCGGTTGCAATTGAGTTAGAAGACGGAACTATTGTTACTGGAAAAACAGGTGATCTGTTAGGTGCTGCGTCATCAGCATTGCTTAATGCATTAAAGCAGCTTGCAGGAATAGATGATTCAGTTGACCTGCTATCACCTGAGTCAATCAGTCCAATCCAGACCTTAAAGACTAACTATCTTGGCAGCAGGAATCCAAGACTTCATACAGATGAAATTCTTATTGCACTTTCATCTTCAGTTGTAGCCAATCCGTTAGCTGACAAGGCATTAAAGCAGATACCTAAGCTTTATGCATGTGATGTTCATTCAACAGTTATTCTTTCAGCGGTAGACAAGGATACATTTAAGAGACTGGGCATGAATCTTACATGTGAGCCTGCTTATGAGGAAGAAAAGAGATTTCATAAGAATTAGTTATTGACACACATGCACGCATTTGATATTATTTATCAAGTAATTAAATATTCCATGAGGGAGTAGTTAGCGCGAAAGTGTGATTTGTCAACATTCTGATTATAATTAAAGAGTATAATCTGGCAAATCTTAAATAATGAGACTCATGTATATCAATTAACAGTTAGTGTTGTACACGGCAGGTAGTTGATATACATGAGTCTTTTTTTATCTGTTGGATATAGTAGTGGCAGAGTTTTTAAGCTGACGACACTTATTATGGAGAGAAAAAAAGGAGGAAAACATGGAAAAATTCATTAACAATGCACCATTTGCTCTTGTACTTGTATGTCTTATAATCGGTTTTGTTCTGCTTATTAAAGGTGCAGACTTTTTCGTAGAAGGAAGCTCAAGTGTAGCAAAGAGACTACATGTTCCGTCTATTATTATTGGACTTACAATTGTTGCAATGGGAACATCGCTTCCAGAAACGGCGGTCAGTGTATCTGCATCAATTACAGGCAACAATGAGCTTGCAGTAAGTAATGTAGTCGGTTCTAATATATTTAACCTGATGGTTGTTATTGGCGTGTGTGCAATGATTGCAACAGTAAATGTTGCAAAAGAAACAATAAAAAGAGATATCCCATTTTCACTTATCTGTGCAGGACTTTTATTGATTTTAGGAATCCTTGGGGTTGGTGATAAGTCAGGAATGATGCTTGGACATTTTGATGGTGTAATATTTATCGGTGCATTTGCAGGATACATTTTTTACATGATTAAGATTGCACTAAAGGCAAGCAAAGAAGGCAAAAAAATCGAGATTGAGGGCGGTTCTGATGAAGATATTAAGTTGATTTCAGTTCCGCTTAGTATTCTGTTTATTATTGGCGGTGCAGCTGCGATTGCAGTAGGCGGAGATATTACCGTAGACGCTGCCTCAAGGATAGCGAGTGACCTCGGAATGAGCCAGACACTTATTGGGCTTACAATAGTTTCAATAGGAACATCACTTCCAGAGCTTGTAACTTCAATAGTTGCAGCCAGAAAGAACGAAGTCGATATGGCACTTGGTAATGCGATTGGTTCAAATGTATTTAACATACTTATGGTACTTGGTATTGCATCAGCAATCAGCCCAATCAGCATAATTACAGAAAATATTATAGATTTGTGTGTGCTTATTGTATTTACAATATGTGTATGGATATTTGCTGGAACAAAGAAGAAAATCGGAAGAATCGAAGGTTTTTCAATGGTTGCACTTTATGTGATATATGCAGTTTATATCATAATAAGATAAATGAGGTAACATACAAATGCTGTTGTTTTTAAAAGTGTTTTTTACTGAATTCATAGCTGAGATGGGCGATAAAACCCAGCTCATGCTTATTGCTCTTACTTCTAAATATAAGTTAAGAGATATTATATCAGGAACTGCTGTAGCAATTCTTGTACTTAACGGACTTGCTGTTTTAGCAGGTGGGCTTGTCAGTGAATTTATTCCTGACTGGCTTATAAAGACTATTGCAGCACTTGCATTTCTTTATTTTGCTGCATCAACTATTGCAGGGGATGATGATGACGAAGAAGAAGGCAGCGGCAAATCAAAGATTAAGTTTGCACCACTTGCAGTTTTCTTTACATTTTTCATTGCAGAACTTGGTGATAAGACACAGCTTACAGCCATAACATTTGGTGCTAATGAAGGTATGAGTGCAGCTCTTGTTGTATGGATAGGATGTTCACTTGGACTTTTTGCGGCTGACATTCTTGGTATGTTAGTCGGATATCTGTTAAAGAGCAAGACTCCGGACGGACTGCTTAATACACTTGCATTCGCAATATTCTCGATATTCGGTGTATATACACTTTATCAGGGACTTAAGCTTATAAGAAGATATGTCTGTCCGATTCCTGTATGGCCAATACTTATAGCTGCAACTGTTGTTTTTGTTGTTATATGTGTCTGTCTTTTTATAAGAAGAGAGAAGGAAAAGAATGATTAGAATGAAAGTAATCGTATCATTTTTTATGTGATGCGATTATTTTTTTTGTAAATATGCCGATATAATATTAAGAAAAGTCAAGGATGACTTTATCCAATACATTTACATTCAAGGAGGAATGAATTATGAGTAGTATATCTTCAGGGAATTTTTCCCAGATAGCCGGTTCGTATGCAGATACAGCGGCTGTTTATTCTAAGTCAGAGACAACTAAGACCGATGAGACAAGCGGAAAGAAGAAAGTCAGTGGTCAGACTATTGGCAATCCCAAGTTAAGCGAGAAAGCAAGCAAATATTATGAACAATTAAAGAAAAAGTACTCTAATATGAACTTTATTCTTGTAAGTGAGGATCAGAAAGAGAATGCCAAGGCTAATGCTGCAGGTTATGCTAATTCCAATAATATGGTTGTCCTTATTGATGAGGATAAGATTGAAAGAATGGCTTCTGATGAGAATTACAGAAAACAGTATGAAGGAATTATTGCAAATGCTGCCAGTGGAATATCACAGCTTGCAAGCAGTCTTTCAGCAACAGGAACTAGTGTAAAGGGCTTTGGAATGCAGGTTAATGATAATGGTACAGCATCATATTTTGCTGTGCTTGAAAAGTCAAGTGCTGCACAGAAGGAGCGCATTGAGAAGAAGGCTGTAGAAAAGAAAGAAGCTAAGAAGACAGCACAGAAGAAGGCAGAAAAGAAAAAGAATGAGGAGCGGCTGGAAAAGAAACGTAAAGAGACCGGGGATGTCGATGATACTGACGATACAGAGACCGTAACAGTGACAGCTTCATCAATAGAAGAGCTTCTTGAAAAGATAAAAGACCAGGAACAGCTTTTCTTAAGTGATACAGTAAAAACTCCACAGGAGAAGAATGTGGGTCAGAATGTTGACTTTTCTGTATAATGTCAGGGGGTGTGCCTAGTGATATTATCAGGAACAATAGCAAGTACCGTACAATTGCAGATGCTTAACAACAAATGGATGCAGAAAAAGGAATCTGGCAATGTTTTATCTAAGCAGGAGTTAAACGAGCGTTCTACATGGACATCCGAGCAGTTTATGATTGCAGATTTTCAGGACCAGTTAGAACATAATCGAGAAACACAGAAGCGTCAGAAAATTGATAATAAGATTATGTCAGGTGGGAGTCTTTCGCCTGAGGAAATATCTTATCTTGAAAAGAATGATCCTGTTGCTTTAAAGAAATATCGTGAAACTAAAGAAGAAAAAGAAAGCTACAAGGAAAAACTCAGACAGTGTAAGACTAAGGAAGAGGTTGACCGTGTAAAGCTGCAAAAGCTTGGAGAACTGGAGAGTTCATTAAGCAGTGTCGTTAATGACCCGACAATACCTAAAAGTGCCAAGTTAGCGAAAGCCCAGGAAATACTTGCAAAGACTAACAACATTGAGGCTGCACATCTTGAGTTTGTCAAATCCGCAGATTATCAGAGTATGCCAACTGATGACGAAAAGAAAGAACAGGATGCAGCAGATAATGATATATCAGATGAGATAACAGACAGTGAGAAGGCTAATAATACTGAGAGTACTGACACTACTGATAATACACAGGATAAAGCAGATAATGTAACTGATGATAATAATAATCAGGTTTCTGATATTGAAAATCCAGATACCGTGGATACAAATGCATCTGAGAAAACATCTGAAAAAGATAATCACAAGAAAGAATATAGTACTGAAATTAAGAAAGTTACCCGAAAGCTTAAGAAAGGTTTTGAGGCGGCTGACATGCATGTTGATATAATTATATAATTATGTATGATTGGGAATCCACTCGGATATGACGAAGAATAGTTATGTCTGAGTGGATGTTATTATAAGAACCAATTTTTTTGTGTCATGTGGTGCTCACTTCGTTAAACAGCAATTTAGCGAAGTGACTGAAATGTGTACTTTACTACTGTAACGAGCAATTTTTAAGTAAAAGAAGATGATTTCAAGGATTTTCCAGACGAAATTAAAGACCAATTTAGGCACTTATTTGAATAACTGTAAAACGCCGATAAATCCTGATTTATCGGCGTTATTTTATCTATTATTATCTATTATCGACCTTTTCTGGATACATATCATGGTTTGCCATTCTGTTAAATGCTATCTCCTCCCATTTTGTTCCTGGTTTTCCATAATTACAGTAAGGATCTATTGATATTCCACCTCTAGGAGTAAATTTTCCCCATACCTCTATGTATTTTGGATCCATAAGTTTTATCAAATCTTTCATGATAATATTCATACAGTCTTCATGAAAATCACCATGATTTCTGAAACTGAATAAATATAATTTTAATGATTTACTTTCCACCATTTTAATGTTTGGTACATATGATATTGTAACAGTTGCAAAATCTGGCTGCCCTGTTATAGGACACAAACTTGTAAATTCTGGGCAATTAAATTTTACAAAATAATCATTACCCTGATGTTTATTCTCAAAAGTCTCTAACATCTCCGGTGCATAATCACATGGATATTGTGTTTTCTGATTTCCCAATAATGTTATATCTGCTGTTTCTTCTTTACTTCTTCCAGTCATAATTTTCTCCTTTTTATTCCATAGCTGGATCATTAATTCCGTTTAACTCAAATGCTCTGGCTCTATCTATACATGTTCCACACTTTCCACAAGGTTTTTCGCTGCCTTCATAGCAGCTCCATGTGTACTTATAAGGTACATTTAGCTCAAGCCCCTTTTTTACAACCTGATCCTTTGTTGCATTGATAAATGGTGCTACAACCTTAATCTGCTTTCCACTTCCAAGATATATAGCCTCATTTATTGCATTATTAAAATCACTGCTGCAGTCAGGATATGCACTTCCAGCCGCATCATCCGCATGTGCCCCATAATATATCTCACTGCAGCCTTTTGAAATTGCTATACTGGCAGCACTTGATAAAAATAACCCATTTCTAAATGGAACATATGTTGAAACAGGAGAACCATTTGTGCTCTTAATCTGCTCATCATATGATTCTTTAGGTATTTCCTTATCAGAATGTGATAATAATGAACAATCACTATATTGAAATATTTTTGCAAGGTCAAGATAAATATGTTCTACATTATAGTATTTTACTATTTTATCTGATGCTTCTATCTCTTTTGTATGTTTCTGTCCATATGATATTGATAATGCAATAACATTTTCTGGACCATATTTTTCTACCGCCATACCAAGGCATGTTGTACTATCTATTCCACCACTGAACAAAACCATTGCTTTCATTGTTAAATCTCCCTCTTAATGTTTGTGTATATGTTTTTGTGTTAGCTTTTTTAATTCCTCTTGCGGTCATGCAGCTATGACATCCTTCAATATAAACAGCTACATCTTCACTTCCTGAAACTTCCATGATGATCTCTGCGATATCACTTCCGATTCTTTCCTGAAGCTGTAAACGTTTTCCAACCATATCACAGATTCTTGCGATCTTACTAAGTCCTAATACCTTGTCTTTTGGCAAATATGCCACAGAGACTTTCATATCATACATTAATGCCATATGATGCTCACAATAACTAAAGATATCAATATCTTTTACGATCACCATATCTTTATGATCTTTGACACTTAGATCATCTTCAAATGTCTTTGAAAACATCTGTGCGATCTCATGATTACTGTAATTCATTCCTTCAAAGACTTCTTCATACATTTTCGCTACACGATCTGGTGTTTCTTTTAACCCTTCACGGTTTGGATCATCTCCAAGTGCAACAAGAATACCTCTTATATGTTCCTTGATCGCTTCTTTATCGATTGCCATAGTATTTCCTCCTATACGCCTGTCTTGTCAGGGTCCCATACAACTTTATGGATCTGAATCTGGAACCTGACTTTGTTAAGCTTGTTTTCTTTCATAAATTCAACGATTTCTTCTGGTTCGATCTTACCAAATACAGGACTGAAGTATACAATTGCTTTTTCACAAAGTCTGAATCGTTCAATGATTTCTTTCGCCCTGTTTAAATCCTCCCTGCTTCCAATAACAAATTTAACAACATCCCATGGTTTTAAATATTCCATATTTTCAAGGCACATATTCTCTTCCATATTACTGGATGGAAGTTTGTAATCCATTGTCATTGTTAATCTGTTGTCTCTTTCTTTATAATATCTGATCGGTACACTTCCATTTGTCTCAATCTCAATCTCAACTTTTGGCAGCATCAAGATACTTCCGATCAATTCTGATACATTTTCGTCAAGAAGAGGCTCTCCACCTGTTAATGTAACAAGTTCGACCCCTGCTTCTTTGATCCTTTCTACAATCTGCGGTGCCGTCAATAATTCACATCTGGCATCTCTTTATTGGCCCATGTTGTGTCGCAGTAAGAGCAGTTTAAGTTACATCCTTTCAATCGGATAAACATAGCAAGACGACCAGCTTTCTTTCCTTCTCCGTTGATACTTACAAAGGTTTCGACTACTTTAAATGTTTCCATCTCATTTACTCCCCATATGCTGCCATATTATTTGGTGTCTCATAAACTTTCGCTAACTTGACATCATATCCGATTTCTTTCACTCTATCATAAAAATATTTTGCAAAACTCTCTGCAGTTGGACGAAAATCTACGAAGATCATTTTGAAATTTTCCTCTTTCAATGCTTCTACTGTCTTCTCTTTTAATGTTCCATCTTCTATGATCAGACTATAATCAAACTCATCTGCTAATTTTTTAATATCATCTTTTAACTGTCCAAAATCGACAACCATTCCTCGAATCTGCCCTGTCTGTTCTAATGTTTCACTTTGTACGGTAACTTCTAATTTCCAGCGGTGACCGTGGATATTGCTGCATTTTCCTTCATAACCCGATAAAAAATGAGCTGAATCAAAGGATGCATGTGTTGTTAATTGATACATTTTCTTATTTCCCTTCTACATATATTTTCAATCAAAAAAAGGATACAAGCACGCGTACCTGTATCCTGAAAATCTTCTTCTCAGTCCTAGTTTTGTTTATAGACAGGATGGTACGAATGAACTGTCTTTGATTTCTAAAATCTTATCTAGTATATCATTGTTTTATCAAAATAGCAAACAGAGATTGCAAAATTTCACAATCTCTGTTTACTTATTATAAATATTGCTTATGAAAATATGAGGAATTAATTTATTGTAAATGGTTATTTAATGGTTTCTTTGTAAATGACATAACGACCATTCCAATAACTGCACCAACTACTACAGAAATTAAGTATTGTACTGGATTCGTGATGACTCCAATAACAAAGATTCCACCGTGTGGTGCTGGAAGTCCACATTTAAATGCCATGGATAACGCACCTGCTACTGCAGATCCTACAATACATGGAGGCAGGATATGGATTGGATCTCCTGCTGCAAATGGGATAGCACCTTCTGTGATGAATGATAATCCCATGATATAGTTTACAACACCAGATTTTCTTTCACTCTCTGTGAAACGATTCTTAAAGAATGTTGTACAAAGTGCGATTGCAAGTGGAGGTACCATTCCTCCAGCCATAACAGCTGCCATGATCGCATACTGTTCTGGTCCTGCATTGGCTACTGTTAACTGTGCAGTACCAAATACGTAAGCTGCTTTATTAAATGGACCACCCATATCAATGGACATCATTCCACCAAGAACTGCTCCTAAAAGGATAGAACTTGTTCCACTCATAGATGATAAGAAGTTATTCAGTCCTGTATTGATCGCTCCAACAATCGGATTAACTGCGATCATCACAACACCCATAATTAAAATACCACAAACTGGGAATAGTAAAATTGGTTTTAACCCTTCTAATGCACTTGGTAATTTATCAAACAGTTTTCTTAATAAAACCATGATATATCCACCAACAAAACCTGCAAATAATGCTCCGATAAATCCAGAGGAAACGGCTTTGGCAGAATCATATGCCATGATATTAGCAAATGTATAACCACCATTTGCTAATGCTCCACCAACGAAACCTATCGCTAATCCTGGTCGGTCTGCAATACTCATTGCAATAAATCCAGCTAAGATTGGAAGCATAAATCCAAATGCCTGTTCACCGATCGTCTTTAGTAAAGCTGCAAGTGGTGTATTCTTACCGAAGTTTGCCGGGTTGATCGCCTGATTATCTACTAAGAATGCAAGAGCGATCAAGATACCTCCACCGATTACAAATGGCAGCATATGAGATACACCATTCATCAGATGTTTATAAATCTGACGTCCAACGCTTTCACCTTCTGC